>Ga0209188_1003347_pt1 | contig 11159 bp, 11 predicted proteins | sample C_130625_EF_Meta_FD_187307 | JGI IMG/M metagenome (GOLD analysis project Ga0209188, IMG submission 187307) | Freshwater microbial communities from Lake Croche, Canada to study carbon cycling - C_130625_EF_MetaG (SPAdes) (version 2) | ecosystem: Environmental > Aquatic > Freshwater > Lake...
CCGGTTGAGCGAGACGTGCAGTATCTCACCGTCAAACGAAACGGTGATTGCCCCTGATTGAAGTAACTGCTCATCCATGGGGCAATCTTGTCGCACCCCGGCCAGAGCCGTTAGGCCAGTGACACCAAGTCGGCGTAATCGTCAGTCCACAAATCTTCGACGCCATCGGGCAATAGCAGTACTCGGTCAGGGGCAAGAGCGTGTACTGCCCCTTCGTCGTGAGTTACCAGCACCACCGCGCCCTCATAGCCCCTCAGAGCACCGAGAATCTCTTCGCGACTGGCTGGATCAAGGTTGTTGGTTGGCTCATCAAGTAATAGAACGTTTGCGCTACTGACCACCAACGTTGCCAGGGCCAACCGGCTCTTTTCGCCACCAGACAGGGTGCCAGCAAGCTGGTTGACCACGTCGCCAGAAAACATGAACGACCCCAGCACGTTGCGCACCTCTGAGTCGGTGAGGTCGGGGGCTGCCGATCGCATGTTTTCTAGCACTGTGCGCGCGGCGTCGAGCATTTCGTGCTCTTGGGCGTAATACCCCAGTTTCAAACCGTGGCCCGCCTCTACTTGACCAGTATCGGGTTCATCTTGCCCAGCAAGCATGCGAAGCAGGGTGGTCTTGCCCGCACCGTTCAAACCAAGAATGACCACTCGGCTGCCCCGATCGATGGCGAGGTCGACGTCGGTGAACACCTCGAGTGAGCCGTAAGACTTCGATAAACCACTGGCCGTGAGCGGCGTTTTACCGCATGATGCCGGAGTCGGAAACCGTAGGCGAGCAGTTCGGTCGGCAACACGAACCTCTTCGAGCCCGCTCACGATCTTCTCTGCCCGCTTCATCATCGATTGGGCCGCTTTTGCCTTGGTCGCCTTTGCTCGCATTTTGTCGGCCTGTTGCGACAGCGCTGCCGCCTGCTTTTCTGCATTTGAACGCTCGCGGCGCCGTCGACGTTCGTCGGTTTCGCGCTGCTGTAGGTACGCCGACCAGCCCATGTTGTACACATCGAGTGAAGCTCGGTTGGCATCAAGGTGCACGACACGATTAACCACGGCACTCAACAGTTCGCCATCGTGCGAAATCACAATGAGCCCACCGCGATAGTTACGCAAATACTCGCGGAGCCAAACAATTGAGTCGGCATCAAGGTGATTGGTCGGCTCGTCAAGCAGCAATGAGTCGCTTTGGCTGAACAAGATGCGAGCAAGTTCAACTCGTCGGCGCTGGCCGCCTGACAGCGTGCCCAACGGTTGGGCCAAGATGCGCTCAGCCAGGCCGACACTTGAAGCGATGGTTGCCGCTTCGCTTTCAGCGGTGTATCCCCCACCGCTGAGAAATTCTGACTCGGCGCTCGTGTACCTGCGCATCGCTCGGGCGCTGACAGACGAATCGCTCGAGCCCATCTCGGCCTCAGACTCGCGCATCCGTCGGATGGCCGAATCAAGACCTCGTGCCGAAAGAATTCGGTCTCGCGCTACTACGTCGAGGTCACCCGTACGTGGATCTTGGGGCAGATAGCCAATGGGCCCACTTCGGGTGACGGTGCCCGCGGCAGGCAACGCATCGCCGGCAAGCACCGAGGTGAGGGTGGTTTTTCCAGCCCCATTGCGGCCGACCAGGCCCACGCGGTCTCCGGCTGAGACTCGCAGATTCGCCCCTTCGAGAAGGAGTCGGGCGCCTGCGCGCAATTCGATATCGGTAGCGACAATCACAACGACAGCAGTCTAGTAGATGACCCGTAAGACCCAGCCATTCACGCGCGCCACCCAGGGCGACTACATCCGACTCTTGATACGAAATCGGCGGCCCCTTTGACTTAGGCTTGAGCGATAGTTCTCACGGCGAGAGCGCTGACAAGGGGCCGACAGATGGAGTTCGACGACGACCAACTCGACTATTCCGACCTTGACGACCGTCGCCCCGGCCAATCTGCAGGCTCTTCTGGTGGCATTAATGCCGATCCGTACGGTGTCTCCGGCCAGCGCAGCCCCAGCACTGGTAATTCAGGCGGTGGGTTGCTCGCCAACTTGGGTATGGCTGCCGTGCTGGGCATGTTGCGCTCGGGTGGTCAAAAGAATGCCCAACAAACTCAGCAACCGGCACAGCGTCGCACGCAAATGGGCCAGCAGCGCGGTGTGCCATTCCCGGGCGCAGGTGCCGGTGGTGGGGGCTATGGCCAGACCACGATTGAACCCCTGCCACCCGAGCCGCCCCAAAAGAAGGGGCCAAGCCTCTTGGTGCGCATATTGCTGATTGGCGCAGCGGTGCTTGTTGCGATGTGGGCGTTCAACTCGCTGATGAGCGCGTGTAGTCGCAACAGCACACCCGCGGCCGCTCCGGCGCCAACCGCGAACTCGAATTTGATGCCCGGTGGATCAAATGCCGTAGTGCCCGCCAATCAGGGCGATATGAATGCGATGCGAAATCGCTGTGTCAACTCTGAAGCAATCATGAAATACGACGACTGCTACATCTTGAAGAGTTTCAACGAAATAAACGAGGTATGGACGTCGTACTTCGGCAAGGCTGGTCAGCAATACCGCAAACCTAAGTTGGTTTACTTCACGTCGTCTGTGAAGACTGCATGTGGTCCGGCCAAGAGTAACGCGGGTCCGTTTTACTGCCCCGGCGACCAAACTGTGTATATCGACTTGGCGTACATGAACAAGTTGTTCGCCGACATCGGAGCCCAGGGCCGCTACGCCCAGACGTACGTCATTGCGCACGAAATCGGCCATCATGTGCAGAATTTGCTTGGCACGGAGGCTCAGGTTCGCAAGCTTCAACAGAAGAGTCCCGGCCAGGTCAATCAACTCAGCGTCAAGTTGGAGTTGCAGGCCGACTGTTACGCCGGTGTTTACGGCCGAATCGCTAATGATGCTGGCAACCAGAAAATTACCCAGCCTGAGTATGAACAAGCCCTCGTTGCCGCGGCTGCGGTAGGTGATGACGCCATCATGTCGAACGCAGGGATGCGCGTAAACCAAGAGAAGTTCACTCACGGATCGTCAGCTAATCGTCAAAAGTGGTTCATCAACGGATTCACCGCCGCGAACATCAGTGCTTGCAATACCTTTGGGTAAAGCTCGGCTCAAACGTTGAAACCAAGGGCACGTAGCATTTCGCGCCCGTCGTCAGTGATTTTGTCCGGACCCCACGGTGGCATCCAGACCCAATTGACGCGGTATTCAGCCACGATGCCATCGAGTGCCGCACGAGTCTGATCCTCAATCACATCGGTCAGTGGGCAGGCCGCACTGGTGAGGGTCATGTCGATGGTGGCGATGTTGTCATCGTCGACCTGAACGGCGTACACCAGTCCTAGGTCAACCACGTTGATGCCGAGTTCAGGGTCGACCACGTCGTGCATGGCTTCGAAAACGTCGTCAGCCGACGCCGGGGTAACTATGGTCTCGGTCATGATTCCCACTCCTGGTCTCGGGTTGCGACAGATTGCGATACAGCATCTTTCAAGGCCATCCAGCCCAGCAAAGCGCACTTAACTCGGGCCGGATACTTCGACACTCCTTCAAAGGCGATTGCATCGCCAAGAATGTCTTCATCGAGTTCAGCCTCGCCACGGCTGTGCATGACGTGGAGAAACTCTTCTTGAGCCCGCAGTGCGTCGCTGACACTTTCGCCAGCAACAAGGTCGAACATCACGCTGGCGCTGGCTTGCGAGATTGAACACCCTTGCGATTCGTAAGACACGTCTTCGATCACCGCGTCGTCGCCGTACCCACTGATCGCTACGCGCAGACTGATTTCATCACCGCAGGTCGGATTCACGTGATGAACCTCGACGTCGAACGGCTCACGCAAACCGGTGCCGTGCGGTCGCTTGTAGTGATCAAGAATGATCTCTTGATACATCGATTCCATCTGCATCAGGCGGTACCCCAGAATCTTTGTACTTCTCGAACACCATCGGCGAGGGCTTGTACATCGTCAAGGCCGTTGTAAATGTAGAACGTGGCGCGAGTGGTGGCTGGCACGTTGTATCTGCGGCAGGTGGGCCACGCGCAATGGTGACCCACGCGTACAGCGATTCCGAGATTGTCGAGCACCTGCCCAACATCGTGCGGGTGTACTCCGTCGACAACAAAGGAAATTGCCGATCCACGGTCTACATCGCTGTTGGGGCCGATGATTCGAACGCCCTCGATTGCGTCTAACTGACTCAAGGCGGCCGCCGTGATTACCTGCTCGTGCTCGGCAACGGAAGTCATTCCGATGGCGTTGAGATAATCAACCGCCGCACCCAGCGCGACGGCTTGTGCTGCATTTGGAACTCCCGCTTCAAACTTCTGCGGTGGAGGAGCATACGTGGTGCCCTCCATGCGAACTGTCTCGATCATCGAGCCGCCGGTAAGAAATGGCGGCATGGCGTTGAGTACCTCATCAGTGCCCCAGAGGCAACCAATGCCTGTTGGGCCGAGCATCTTGTGCCCGCTCCATGCGACCAAATCAGCGCCTAGGGTGGCCACATCGACAGGCATGTGCGGCACTGATTGGCACGCGTCGACGAGCATGAGCGCACCCACCTCATGCGCCAATGCCGCAATCTCGGTCACCGGATTGATGGTGCCCAGAATGTTCGATTGATGAACCACCGACACCAGAACCGTGCGCTCGTTGATTAGCGTGCGCACATTCTCTAGGTCAAGCCGGCCGTCTTCAGTAAGGCCAAACCAGCGAAGTGTCGCCCCGGTCTTCAAACACAGCTCTTGCCACGGCACGAGATTGGCATGGTGTTCCATTTCGCTGACCAGAATTTCGTCACCTGGACCAATGACAAAGCGCTGGGTCGATTCGCCGAGTGCGACGCCCATACGTGCCTTATCGGTGGCGTTACTAAACGCGTACGCCACCAGGTTGATCGCCTCTGTTGCATTTCTGACAAACACCAGCTCATTTGGTCGCGCGCCAACGAAGGCGGCGATTCGTGCGCGCGCCGATTCGTAGTCGTCGGTTGCCTCTTCAGCTAGCTGATGGGCGCCACGATGCACGGCCGCGTTGTGCTGCTCGTAGAAAGCACGCTCGGCATCGAGAACCTGTCGAGGTTTTTGAGAGGTGGCACCGCTATCGAGGTAGACCAAACGACGTCCGTCGCGCACAGTACGCGACAGGATCGGAAAGTCGGCCTTGATCGCCTCGATATCGAGGGGCGACCCGGTGCTCAGAGAGGGTGATAGTGACATTATGCGGTCGCTGCAGCTGCCAAGAACGGCTCGTATCCGGAAACTTCAATTTGCTCAGCCAGTTCAGGACCACCACTTGCCACGATGGCTCCGTTGACAAACACGTGCACAAATTCGGCCGGAATTTCGCGCAACAGACGCGTGGTGTGCGTGATGAGCAACACTCCGATTTCGGAGTTTTCGCGAACCCGGTTAACGCCTTCGGCGACAACCTTGAGCGCGTCGACGTCGAGGCCTGAGTCGGTTTCGTCGAGTACTGCGAACTTGGGGCGCAACAGTTCGAGTTGCAAAATCTCGTGGCGCTTGCGCTCACCACCGGAGAACCCCTCATTGACATTTCGCTCGGCGAAAGAAGTGTCAACGCTGAGATCGGCCATGGCCGTCTTCATCTCCTTGAGCCAATCGCGCAACTTCGGTGCCTCACCGCGAATGGCAGTGACTGAGGTGCGAAGGAAGTTCGAAACCGATACGCCAGGAACCTCCACTGGGTATTGCATAGCCAGAAAGAGTCCGGCGCGTGCGCGCTCGTCGACGGTCATGGCCAACACGTCGGCACCATCAAGGGTGATTGAACCCTTGGTTACCTGGTACTTGGGATGTCCGGCAATCGTGTAGGCCAACGTGCTCTTGCCCGAGCCGTTAGGACCCATGATCGCGTGGGTCTGACCACTCTCAATCGTTAGGTCGACACCGCGCAGAATTTCGCGGGGCCCTCCGTCAGTTTCGACCTGAGTGTGCAAATCGCGAATCTCTAGCGTGCTCATGCGGTGGTTCCTTTCGATAGGTCGACCATGATCATGGCGTTGTCGCCTTCGCCATCGATCGCAACCGTGAATACAGCAATGGGTTTAATGGCCGGAAGGCCAGTGGGTTCACCGGTTCGTAGATCGAAGCGCGATCCGTGTAGCCAGCATTCGAGCGTGCAGCCATCGACCTCGCCCTCGCTCAGCGATACATCGGCGTGTGAGCAAATATCAGAAACCGCGAAGACTTCGCCCTCGGTGTTCACTATGGCCACTTCGGTTTCTCCGATGACCACCCGTGCGGCTGTGCCTTCGGGCAAATCAACCAGCTTCATCGCCGGCTCGAACCCACTCATTCGTTGTCTCCCTCAGTGATTGCGTCAGTTGTCGTGAGGCGACTTTCGATAGCGCTCACGATTTGAGCGCTGGCGCTTTCGATTGTCAGGCTGCGTAGAACGTCGTCGAAGAATCCGCGTACGACAAGCCTGCGTGCAGTTTCAACGTCGATTCCGCGGGCCTGCAAGTAGAACAGTTGTTCGTCGTCGAATCGGCCGGTGGCGCTGGCATGCCCTGCCCCGCTGACGTTGCCGGTTTCGATCTCTAGGTTGGGCACCGAATCGGCCCGAGCGCCTTCGCTGAGCAATAAATTGCGATTGATTTCATACGTTTGTGTGCCAGCGGCCTCGGCTCGGATAATGACATCGCCCACCCACACAGACCGAGCAGTATGTCCGTCAAGGGCGCCCTTGTAGATCACATTGCTTCGGCAGTGCGGTTGCGAGTGATCAACCAGAAGTCGATGTTCAATGTGCTCGCCCGACTCGCCGAAGAACACTCCGGCCAAGTGGGCATCGCCGCCAGTGCCTAGGTATTGAACCGTCTCAACAACCCGCGTACCCCGGCCACCAATGCTGGCCTGGAGAGAGCGAACGGTTGAATCTCGCCCGAGCCGGAAGGCTATGTGGGCGTTATGAACGCAGTCGGGCTCACCAAGGTGGGTGGTGACAATTTCAAGTTGGGCGCCGGCGCCAACCAAGACGTCGATCTTGGCGGCCGACGTTCCGGTGCGTGGACCCTCAATCACCACACGTGCCGAAGCGTATGCGGCAACCTCGATCACCACGTTGAACCAGTCAGTGTCATACACCTGTGCGAAGCGCACAGTAACCGCCTCTGACGCTACCTCGGACTGCGGTATTTCGACGCGGGTAATGCCAGTAGCGCGCGCGGCGGCTAGGGCCGACAAACGATCAATCGGCATCGGCAGCTGCGCCGCGAATTCGCTGTCGGTGGCAACCTGCGTCACCACAACCCCGGCGGGAGCATCGACTTCGACTATGCCCGTGCCTTCGCCGTCACCGGCAAGGAGTGAGCCGAAGACATCTCGAGGGGTAAAGCGCCACTCTTCTTCGCGCCCGTGCGGAACCGGAAAGTCTTGCGGATTTCGGCTGTTGACTTGTGGGGAGTGATCTGAGGGTGGAACCGCGAGAGTTACCTCGCGTTCATTGATGGTGGATGTCATCCCTAGCCGACCGCGCCTTCCATCTGCAACTCAATCAGGCGATTGAGTTCAAGCGCATACTCCATGGGCAGTTCGCGTGCGATTGGCTCGACGAATCCGCGAACGATCATGGCCATGGCTTCGTCTTCGGTCATACCGCGCGACATCAGGTAAAAGAGCTGATCTTCACTTACGCGCGAGACCGTGGCCTCGTGTCCCATCGAGACATCGTCGTCGCGGACGTCGACGTAGGGATAGGTGTCGCTGCGACTGATCTCGTCGATGAGTAGCGCATCGCACTTGACCGTGCTGCGCGAACCATGACTGCCTTCAAGAATCTGCACCAATCCGCGGTACGACGTGCGACCGCCGCCGCGAGCAACCGACTTCGACACGATGCTCGACGACGTGTTAGGTGCCGCGTGCACCATCTTGGCGCCTGCATCTTGATGCTGACCCTCACCCGCGAATGCGATCGACAGCGTCTCGCCCTTGGCATGCTCGCCCATCAACCACACGGCTGGGTACTTCATGGTGACCTTCGAGCCGATGTTGCCATCGACCCACTCCATAGTTGCGCCTTCTTGCGCAATTGCACGCTTGGTAACCAGGTTGTACACGTTGTTCGACCAGTTCTGAATCGTCGTGTAACGGCAGCGGGCACCCTTCTTCACGACAATTTCAACAACGGCCGAATGCAGCGAATCGCTGGAGTAGATCGGCGCCGTGCAGCCCTCGACGTAGTGAACGTACGCGCCTTCGTCGACCAAGATCAGGGTGCGCTCGAACTGTCCCATGTTCTCGGTGTTGATGCGGAAGTAGGCCTGCAACGGAATCTCGACCTGAACACCCTTGGGCACGTAAATGAACGATCCGCCCGACCACACTGCGGTGTTTAACGCAGCGAACTTGTTGTCGCCGACCGGAATAACGGTGCCAAAGTATTCGCGGAAGAGGTCTTCGTGCTCGCGCAATGCTGAGTCGGTGTCGAGGAACAGCACACCCTGCTGTTCGAGGTCTTCGCGGATTGCGTGATACACAACCTCTGATTCGTACTGTGCCGCAACGCCGGCGACCAACCGCTGCTTCTCAGCTTCGGGGATTCCGAGACGGTCGTAGGTGTTCTTGATGTCGTCGGGTAGTTCTTCCCAGTTGGTGGCCTGCTTCTCAGTTGAGCGCACGAAGTACTTGATGTTGTCGAAGTCAATACCGCTCAGGTCTGATCCCCAGACGGGCATCGGCTTCTTTTCGAACAGGCGCAGACCCTTGAGCCGAAGATCGAGCATCCATTCGGGTTCGTTCTTCTTAGCGCTGATGTCGCGAACGACATCTTCGTTGAGTCCGCGCCGAGCGTTCTGGCCCGCCACATCCTTGTCTGCCCAGCCGTATTCGTAGCGACCGATTCCCTCAATGTCAGGGTGCGACGAGACGCCAGTGTCAGAAACGATGTCAGTCATCAGGCAGACCTTCCTTGCAGTGGTGATATTTCATGGCTGGAACGACGGCTCTGCTTAGAACCGCTTAAAGGTACGAGAGTGGTGCACACGCCGTCACCGTGGGCAAGGGTGGCCAAGCGGGTCACGTGAGTTCCGAGAATGCGGTCGAAGGCCTCAGATTCTGCTTCGCAAAACTGCGGAAAGGCCTCGGCAACGTGGGCCACGGGGCAGTGATGCTGGCACAACTGCACCGTTGTGGCGTTGGCGTGAGCCGGTGAAACGTTTGACGCGAACCCATCGGAGGAAAGAACTTCGGCTAGGGCCAGCACGCGCTCGTGGGGGTCAACCACTCCGTTGAGAGCTCGCATGTAGCGATCTTCGCGCTCGGAAATACGAAGTCGGGCAAAGTCGAGCACCGACTCAGGACCTGCTGTGTCGGCAAGAAAACGAAGAGCACTGAGGGCTACATCGTCGTAATGCTGATCGAAGGCGCTGCGACCCTCGGAGGTAAGTGAGTAGATCTTCGCTGGCCGGCCACGTCGTGGAGCCGAGCTTGGGCCAAAGGGAGCGCGATCACTTGCAGTGGCAAACCCTTGAGCAACCAGGCTATCGAGGTGTCGACGCATCATGGCCGGTGTCAATTCCAGACGCACCGCGAGCTCAGATGCCGTGGCTGGGCCCTGCTCGAGCAGCGACCGCGCTACTCGGCTAGAACCGGCTGCCATTCTTTTCACAACTCCATTGTTGCGTATTTCCGGCCCGGCGCAACACGCGGGGGCGCGCAACCTAGGATCAAACCGTGTCCTCCCCCGCCCCCGCCGTACAGATTCGCGATTTGTACAAGAGTTTTGGGTCAAACTCGGCTGTATCGGGACTCTCGTTTGATGCCCCACTTGGGGCGATTACTGCCATTCTTGGCCCAAACGGGGCAGGAAAGACAACAACGTTAGAAATCTGCGAAGGAAACAAGCGAGCAGATAGTGGTTCCGTGACTGTTCTTGGCCTAGACCCCCATCGTCAGGCTCAGCAATTACGACCGCGCGTAGGCGTCATGCTTCAGCAGGGCGGCATGCCGCCATCTGTCACCGCTGATGCGCTGCTGCGACACGTGAGTTCGCTCTACCGTTCGCCTCTACCCATTGAGGCACTCGCGCAGCGCCTGGCAATCGAGGGTTTAGGTCGAACTCCGTTTCGCCGACTTTCCGGCGGCGAACAGCGCCGGGTTGCGTTCGCCTTAGCGATTATCGGCCGGCCCGAACTGGTGATTTTGGATGAACCTACGGCCGGGCTTGATCCCCAATCGCGGGCCGTGGTCTGGCAAATGGTGGAAGAGTTGCGCGCACATGGTGTCACGGTGCTTCTCACCTCACATCTGCTCGATGAAGTCGAGCGTGTGGCCAATCATGTGGTGATCGTCGATCACGGCCAGGTTGTGGCTTCGGGCACCCCACAAGACCTCACCGGCAGGTCAGCCCTCGTCGCGGTCATTCGAACGGAGGGCGCGCTGGATACTCAGGCACTGGCCCACCACCTTGGGCCGTCAACGACGATCACCGAGTTGACACCTGGGCACTACATACTGACCGGCGACGTCGGCGCATCGGCGTCGGCTGAGGTTTCGAATTGGTGTAGCGAGCACAACGTGTTGTTGCGCGAAGTGAGCGTTCGAAGCCGCACACTCGACGATGTCTTTCTTGAACTGACCGGACGCGATATTCGATGAGTGCACTCGACCTCTCCCCCGCCCCCGGCCCAGCGCCCACGTGGCGCATGGTCACCAGCCAGGCGCTGTTTGAGTTCCGCACAACGTTGCGTAACCCCGAACAACTGCTTCTCACCATCGTGATTCCCCTTGTGCTGTTGGTGGCTCTGGTTTCAGCACAGATCGTTTCACTGGGCGAGGGCCGCAGAGTTGACCTCGTAACGCCAGGAATCTTGGCACTTGCGGTGATGTCAACGGCGTTCACTGGGCTGGCAATCAGCACCGGCTTCAACCGCCGGTACGGCGCTCTACGGTTTCTCGGAACCACTCCACTGAGTCGATCGGCACTCGTGGTGGCGACGTTCTTGGCGGTACTGCTAACCGAGGCCGTGCAAGTTGCGCTTATTTCACTTGTCGCATACCTGCTGGGCTGGCAGCCGCAAGGTTCGTGGCCAATGGCCATCGCCCTACTGATCGCGGGCACGGCTGCGTTCAGTACTTGGGCGATAGTGCTGGCTGGTGTGCTGCGCGCAGAGGCCACATTGGCCGTTGCCAACGCGATCTACTTGATTCTGCTGC
>Ga0209188_1003371_pt1 | contig 11091 bp, 9 predicted proteins | sample C_130625_EF_Meta_FD_187307 | JGI IMG/M metagenome (GOLD analysis project Ga0209188, IMG submission 187307) | Freshwater microbial communities from Lake Croche, Canada to study carbon cycling - C_130625_EF_MetaG (SPAdes) (version 2) | ecosystem: Environmental > Aquatic > Freshwater > Lake | place...
ATTGCCCGCCACTGGATAGACCGACTCAAGAACACCGGCATACGCACACTAATTGACGATACCAACTTCTCAACTCATTGCTATCACAAGTTTGTGATTGAAATAGACTCAAGAGATACTGTACAACGCAACCTTGCCATACGCAAGATCGAAACCAAGGTACACTATGCAGATCCCTTGTGGGACTTGCCAGCATACGAAGGCATGGGCGACGGCAATATGCTAAATGCGGCCTATGCGCTAAGTCGTCGTTGTCTAAGTTTGCCTATCTATCCTGAACTGACAGATCTTGAAGTAGAGTATGTTATTGATCAGTTGTTAGATTGCGTTTGAACAAGGCATAACTGGCCAGCCAGGCCCACTCATAACTTTTCTTGAGTGCCTCAAAATCTCCACCAACCTCTTCGTAGTAGTCCACAGCATCTTCAGCACCTTTCATGCTCCATTGGCCCGGACTGTGATCCACATCGAGCCATTGCTTTAATCTATATTCGTTTTCCACATCTGGCAAACTGGCTCGCAGTTTGAGTGCTTCACGGAATGCTGTACGCCAGGCAACCCAGTTTGAGGTGTAGTATATGGCGTCACCTGACAGTACAGGTACCACTTCGTGTGGTTGATCTAGTGTAAAGTCCAAGCCTGTGCCGGGATTCTCCAACACCAACCGCCGGTTGTACGCAATCATGCCTTGATGACCGTATTCCAAGTCATTCATTGTGTTTCTTGCATGAAAGATATAGTGCTTGGCCTGTTGCATACGATCAGGTTGCCAGGACCAATCAAAGTGTTGATTCACTCGCAATTTGGCAAACACCGCAAAGAACCAAGGTGTGGTGCTGGCCTGGGCTGCCGAATGATATGCTGCCACACGACCTGTTACGTCTTTTACCCAGTGTATTCTGTTGAGATTTGAATTCATATTGGCCTTGGTTGACAATTCCAACCAGGTAAAGTTTGCGTGTGCGTCTTTCTCGCCGTTGGAAATGAACACAATGTCTAGAGGCTGTTCTCGAAGAACTCGTTTGGTTTTGTCTATGTAAGGATAATCGTATAACTGTGTTCGGATGTGGGGCACAGCAGTCTTGGGCACAATCACACTTGATGCTCCTGCGCTGAGTGGTGTGATGGTTTTGGTTTCTTGACGCCAAAGAGGTACTGTGGCCAAACTAGCATCAACATAATCTGTATTAGTAAACAGGGCCAAGGGTCCTGCCCAGTCCCGAGTGCGAACAGCATCTGCTTGACTGTCAAGATCATGCTGAATTACAGGCATGGAACGTCGTGGTACACTAGTATTCACAAAGTTACAGTCATACCATTCCAACAAGGCTTTCTTTTCCCCATACTCAGCAAAGGTAGGCGCATGCATGAAGAACGTGTCCCCAAACTTTTCACCATCGCTGGCAAACACATGAAGCATGGTGGCTTGCCAATCTTCTGGATGCCATGAAAAGTCAAAGTCAGTGTAGTCACAGATTGATGAACAGATCCACACATATTCGTGTTCGGCAACCACGTTCCGGGCTATGCGTATCAAGGTATCTCTATAGTTGTCAAAGTAACGCACTCGCCGTGTGGTGTTGGGTATAGCACCTGCGGCACCATCCAGGTGATCAATCTCTATCACGGCCGTGGCCTTGCTTGCTGTGCGAATTTTTAGTTCAGCCAGATACTTGACTTCTGTAGCGCCAGGTACCACATAACGTGGACCGCCGGTCTTTTGATGCTGTGTAGCAAACTGATATATGTAAGGAGGATCGCCAGGATCAGGCACCCAGGAGTAGTCTACATCAGCAGGATCAATGGTGTCAGGCACCGTCCATCTTAAACGATCGGGCAACAATTTTGCAGTCGGCCAGCGCACATATTTTCGTTCTTGGGAACCGGGCACATGGTACTCTATTGTGGGCATTTTTTCTGCTGACCACCATTGGTTGCCAAACACATATATGTAGGGCGGATCGCCTGGATCGGGCATCCATGAATAATCCCACTCTGACTCCACTAGTATACGCCAATAATCGTTGTGATTTGATTTTAGTTGTGCTCGAGGAGAATTCATATACTTGCGTTCAGTTGCTTCTGGCACATGGTACTCTATTGTGGGCATTTTCTCTGCTGGCCACCATTGGTTGCCAAACACATATATGTAAGGTGGGTCATGTGGGTGCGGTACCCATGAATAATCAAAGTCAACGTTATCAACCATTATTTTGAATTGACTAGACATATTTTGATTGGGAATAATCTTTTTATGAAAGTGATATTTGATTTCCCCACTGCGCGGCACAAGATATGTGCCCGAGTAGTCATGATGTTGACTAGGCCAAGTGTGTGTATACTCCGCTTGCCAGGGTACAGGTTGGAAATCCCAATCGTGTGTGCTATAATCACATAAGTATGAGATCCACCAAAAATATCTTGTGCGGCTCAAAGTCTGCGCATGCTCAATTGAATCGGCCTTACGCTCGTGGACAAATAGATTGGGTTTTGTCCCTGAATAAAATACGTCAAACATGATTAGAATAGATGAAATTTACAACCATACATTCTGGCCTTGGGTCAGTCAACATAGACCAGGATTCAGAGTGTTTTTTTGTGATCCGTTCGGGCGTAGCGATCCCGACAGTATTTTTAATTATGGCAGAGATGATGTACACGAACACAATTATATATTCTTTTTTGACCAAGAGCCAATACATTTGAACCTGCATGTGCCCACTTTTGAGCGAGTGGTCAAGTTGAGCGAAGATATCACCAATCTCTCAAAAAAAGTCAAACGCCTGGGACAGTTTGGATATCTTTGCACCAGCGAACGTGACAGTGAAAATGTGGAGATAATTTGCAATCAATTCAACTGGCAACCTTTGTATTATTTCTTTCATGGTTGGGCTGCACTGGATTGGTATCGTGGCTATGACAAAACATTTTTGATCGCACCGCCCACTGAACGCAAAATAACACACACATTCATTGCGCCCAATCGTATCGTTGCAGGAGAACGTCAGCACAGACTGGAAATTTTGTATCACATATTCAAAAACAAAATGTCACACAATCATATCAGTTGTCCTGCTGTGTGTCCTGCAGAAAATATCAGTGTATTGGACGCTGTGCGTCCTTTGGTTTCACGATATCCCGACATCGAAAGTGTATTTGCTCAGCAAACCTTGCCCATCAATTTTGCGGGAGAAATTGATCATCCCATGCATTCATGTTGGCTCAGCTTGTTTGATGAATGTGCGGAAAGTTTGCTGTACCTTGTGACAGAAACTGTGGCCACAGGACGCAGGCATCACATTACAGAGAAAACATTCAAACCCATTGCCCTGGGCATGCCGTTTGTGATTGTGGGCACTCGGGGCAGTTTGGAATACTTGCGCAGTTATGGCTTCCGCACATTCGAAGGTATCTGGGATGAAAGTTACGATCAAGCCGATGACTCAGTGCGTGTAGAACGCATTGTCAGCCTGTTGCGCAGCCTAGATGAGTTGAGTGTGACAGCCAAACAGGACCTGTTTGATCAAGCATACGAAGTGATTGAACACAATTGGAATCACTTCTATGGAGGTGGCTTTGAAAAAATTCTATGGGCAGAGTTACAGGAAATGTTGACCAGCATACAGTAATCTCTTAAATATTCTACTCGAGCACGTGAATGAATCCTATTAACAGTTATACCAGTTGGCAACCGCTTGAAGAAGTCATAGTCGGCCGTGCGTACAGCCCAGACTATTTTGACTTCATCGAGAACGCACAAGTGCGAGATCAGTTACAACAAATCCTTTTGGAAACTGAAGAGGACTTGACCAACCTACAACACACAATAGAAAAGTTTGGTGCTCGAGTGCGTAGACCAGATCTGCCCAATCGAGATCAATTTATCAAGAGTCAGATACATGGTGCCGGTGCACCACTTCCACCGCTCACACCAAGAGACTGGCAGATCACACTGGGTGACAAGCTGTTACGTGTGTTGGCCATGCCGGAACTGGATGGCTTATGTCAGGAATACGAATTGGCAGGCGGAACAGTGATCAATCCACATGGTCCCACTGGTTGGGATGAGAACTGTATCTTGAACGGGGCATCTGCATCATGCATTGTGCGTGTGGGACGCGATGTGTTCTTTGACAACTCAGACTTCCTCAAGCCAGAACAAACTCGCTGGATAGTGGATAATATACTAGGTCCTGAATATCGAGTCCATGAAGCCATTACCGACGGCCATGGCGATGCTGTGTTTGCTATTCTCAAGCCCGGAGTGTTGCTGAGTTCAAAGCACGATGTTAACCTGGATCTAGCCCGAGACTTTCCCGGGTGGGATGTGTGCAAGATATGGGATTCAAGTATTTGGGCCGCAATGGAAGTGGGCAAATTCAAATACGAATCAAGCCCGGGTGCTTGGTATGTACAAGGTCAAACACCCACACCTGAGTTTACAAAGTTCGTGGACACATATCTAAACAAATGGACTGGTTTTGTGGCTGAAACTGTGTTTGATGTCAACTGCTTGGTGTTAGACGAAAGCCATGTTATCTTCAGTGCCTACAACCGAGAAGTGTTTGACTACTGCCGTAAGCATAAAATCGAGCCTATCATTAGCGAACTGCGACATAGTTACTTCTGGGATGGTGGCATCTCGTGCTGTACACAAGATATCCGTCGACGTGGCGGATTAGAGACTTATCTATAATCCAAATCTTGACCGATTGGCATTGAAGTTTGACTGAATGTTGGCAAGACCAATATCCTGGTTGTAGACATTTACTATGGCAAGACGTCCACCCAAAAATCCTTGTGGATTGCCAACAGTCCATTCGGTCATTAGCAGTATACCAGCGTTGCCGGATGCCAATGTGAGTCCACCGGCGTTGGTTTGTACCAGTGCGCTGTTTACATACACTTTGAGATTGGTGCCATCATACGTGCCCACAATTTGGTTCCAGGTGTTGTTGGTCAATGTGTAGGGAGTTGTTTCGCGCCAAGCGCCGGCAAAGTAACCGGCGCTGACAAATGCGCCAGATGCTTGGTATCCGAGTCTGTAATTTATTGCACTGCCTAATGCATCAGTAATGATTTGACTGTTTTGTCCGCCGGCGGTACTGTTGTAAAAGTACCATGATTCTAGGGTCCAAGTACTTAATGTGGCCAGCGATGTGCTGGCGTAGGCGTATTGTGAACTTCCGTTGAATGATAAGTATCCACCATTGTTGCTACTGTAAGTAGGGCCGCCTGAGAGTGCAAACGTTTTGCCGCCTGTGGTATCAGTCCAGGTAGTGCCAGAGCCCGGATAACTTGCAGGGTTTCCTGCGTCAAGACTCAGTACTAATCCTGTAGTAGGTGGTGCTATAAACTGTTCTGTAAAGTTGCCTGTGCCTGCTTGTGCAGATGTTGCAGTACCTATTGCTACTGCTGTGAATCCGGTGCCAGTAATGGTCAAATAATTGCCCACTCCCACATAGATATACTTGGTTTCGTTGGCACCAACGGTTTCATTATTTTGGTATATGTTGCCCGCGGCAGGTTGATCACCCAACGCAGTGGCATACACTTGATAGGTCACAGCAGTACCTGTTGTAGAAATTCTACATTTGTCAGTGTACCATATTTGATTGGTTAGCGCGGAATTGTAAACTTGAATGGGCATGTGACATTTATTTACCAGACTGAAGGATTCTGAGACTTAACTCTAACTGCAAACAGTCACTCCATACAACTGTTCAAAGCGATCAGCGTCTGCTCGATCGTTGACCATGGGTTCCCCACGTATATTCAAACTGGTGTTGAGCAACATGGGACAACCAGTCATCACGTACCATTTCTCAAGCAGTTCCCTTATGCCCGAACCGTCCTGCGCCACAGTCTGTACTCGGCTGGTGCCATCAACATGACATATAGCAGGAGTAAGGTCAGGCTGGCGACACCTAGCGACTGACTGCATATAAGGACTATGATGCCAACCGGCTGGCATATCAAAATAGTCATTAGCCACCTCAGCCAATATGACCGGGGCAAATGGCCTAAACTGTTGACGACGTTTGATGTCATTTACTTTTTCCTTGATCGTGCTGCCTCTAGGGTCTGCAAGGAGGCTACGGTTTCCGAGTGCGCGGGGACCGAACTCGGCTCGACCTGAGGCAACCCCCACAATAGATTCAGTAAGTAACCGATCCAGAATGCCATTAACGGGATAAGGCCCAGGAATATCATGCCCGAGATAAGCACTGTGCCAGTTAATTCTATGTCCATGAGCCAAAGCGGCAGCACCAAGGCTACTGCCGGCATCACCAGGACAAGGCATAATCCAAATATTCTCAAAGTATTCTCCTAGTACTCGGTTGGCTGTGCAGTTCAACGCCACCCCACCCATATATACCAGATTTTGACTAAAACTCTGGTTTCTAGCACGAATCATCACTTGTCGAATTAGATCTTCTGTGACCAACTGTGCCGCGGCTGCAATGTTTTCATTGCTGGAATATTCTAGAAACTTTGCACTCATGCCTGTGTGAAAGTTTTGTTTGAGTGTTATATCACGCTCATTGGCTATCACATGCTCACGCATGTCTTGGTACCAGATATTTCGACCCCAGGCAGCCATGCCCATGGTGATGTATTCTTCGTCTAGTGGGTGTAGGCCAATGCGGCTAGTAACTGCACTATATAACAGCCCAATGGAGTGCGGATAAACCTGTCTCCATAATCTACGATACTTTGCCACGCCTTTTGAATCATATTCTGCCCCCCAAATACTTATGGTATCCCACTCACCTATTGCGTCTATCACAACCACTGTGGCTCGTTGGAACGGGCTGGTTTGAAAGCCTGCGGCCGCATGCGACAAATGATGATTGTAACTGAGCACACGTTCGGGTTCAATTTGTCCGCCCAGTTGTTGTTGTAATATTTGTCGGGTTGTGATCTTGTTCCATTCAATGCCTTGACCTGCGTACCATTGTCTGAATTGTTTGTTCCAAGGACGTTCGTAATAGGCCACAACTTCTGGGCCGTATTCTAACACTTCATCCAACAATCCTTGGCAAAAGTCAGCGTCATTTTTCTTTTTACTATAACGTTCACTATGTCCAGCAAACAGGATCTCCCCGTGAGGACTTATGACTGTGGCAGCCGCATCGTGAAAGCCTGCTGAAATGCCTAGGATGTTTGGTAATTTCATTTGTAGATAAATGGATCGCGTTTGCGTAGTTCTCGTAACTTCTTGCGATAGCGTATTTCTAGAGCAATTCTATTGATAATTCTTCGTATCCAGTTCATGATTGTTTTTCTGCCAGGTCAGGGTCATACAAAGGAACTGCACAGAAAGTCACAGTGTCCTTTGCCACAGTAACTGAACGTTTGAACGCTATCACTGTTTCCAAGTTGTAGTAATTGTAATTATGATCAATTGGTTGTGTCCATTGTAATCCTGTACCTATCCCTGTACCATCACGCACAGCATAGTTGGGTTCTACTAGGCCTGCAAATTCATTCCAGTCTGCTGGCCAATCCAACAGATATGGCAAGATCAACAAGCGCCATCCTAGAGCCATTCTGGCTCGCCAGGGCCAGTGCAGTAGTTTTATTCTGTATTCATACAAACTTGGATCATCCACGGTCCAGCGTTGATCTCCAGTGCGAGCCCAGCGTGTGCCATACAACATGTCTGGGTGCAAGCGGCCGCGACTGAAGTAGGTATCATAGCCAGTGAGTTGTTCGGGCAAGGGAATGGTATAGCCCAAGGTAGCAAGTCCTCTAAAGCCCAGGCAGTTTCTAATGGTCTGTTGTTCTGCTATGTCAATTTCTACCCGGCGAGCCTTTTGTTGCTTGAACCAGTCAGGCATGTGATTGCGCATGGGTGCGGGTGCGGCACAGTTCAAATACTGTATGTTGGGATCTGTGCAATATTCCCAGGTCAAATAATCATTAACTTGTATGTCTTGCATCTAGTGCCCGAATTTGTTGCTGATCGTAATCTGGATCGCTCCAGTGGTAGTCATAAATGGCTGTGCAATCTGAAGTGCGTATTTGATACACATCCAACTTAGTGGATAACTGGCGCCATATTTGGTCATAAGACTGGGTGCCAAATGACCTGGAGAGATCAACTTGCCCGATGCAAGGATGGCCGATTGTGAGAGTCTTGTCCTCAGGGTCAAATCCATTCCCGGCAAGCCATTCTCGAAATTCTGCCAGTTGCCGGATCTGCCACGGGTATGCGCCAGGATCACGGGCCCATTCAATATCAAAGTCACCAGCCGCTTGACTCTGTGTGCGTAGCCCAGTTGTAACCAGTTCTGAGATTCTGGAATCCCTACCTTCGTCTTGAAATACCTCCCAGTGATGCTTGCCCACTGCTTTGTTAACTCCCACATACACACCACCCAGCTTTCTATTGATTGTTTCTATGCCAAACAGTTCTAGATCTGCTGCTTCCAGTTCATAGCGTGGAGCACGTAGCCAGCACATCAACTGTGACGGTCTACGCCATTCCGGTGCCTGTTGAGCCTTTCGCATGGAAAGCACAAGACTTTCTAGTTCGTGACACAGGAGATTCAATTGACGTATGTGCCAACGTGTGTGATCATCTGCGGCTGTATAATGCGGACTCATGGCACCTGCTGTGCCCTGTAGATCTTCAAAATATCTATGCAATTGATTCATTTTGTCATGATCAATGTCTAGATCCGCTTGTATTACTGTGCCAGGGCTAAAGAAGTCTTGTATGCGATAATTCAAGCCACTGGCATTAATGGCCATGATTGATCTATTGATCTGTGTACACAAATACTCTGCATTGCGCTTGCTTTCGGTCCAGCCCAGCCAGCAGTAGTTCTTTTCCAGGTGCAGTCCTGTACGAACGATATCATTTAGTGCCCCAAGCCATTTGCGTGAGAGACTGTTATCATGCACATCTATGTACACTGTCAACATGCTGTTGTCTGCACCGCGCAAAATCATTTCTATTGAATCAAGCAATTTGCATCCACCATTTGAGTACATCTGGACGTGAGCCCAGGATATCGGTCATTGTTACCTTTTGTGTTCTTATTTGTTCTAGTTGTAGCACACGGGCTTTGCCTTTTCGCAAGCCCTCTTGATACTGATCCGGCCACTGTTCCGCAAACGTGGGCCGGGTCTTTAATTGTAGCAGTACATCACGCATGGCACCTGCGGAGCGGCCTGCTAGTTCGTCAACCCATGGATCCAACAACTCTCTGGGCAGAGCCAATGGACTCAAGACTATATCTGGACTGAAACTGAATATGACCTTGGCCAGTATTTCCACTCCCAGTTCTGCGGCCAGACTATTCATAGCGTCAACTTCAGTCATGCCCGGCAGTGTGAGTGTAAAATCTAGACGCATCTGTCTGGCGTTTGTTGCTATTGCCAAACCCTGACGGAAGTTCACAAGAAAGGAGGCATAAGATAAACCCGTTCTAATATATTCTCCCACGTCTCCTGTTCCGTCGAGGCTGGCGCAGATTTGCCAGTCACGTATGTTTTTAAGAATATCACGGTAAAGGTCAACCCCACGATATTCAATCCTACTAAGATTAGTATTGTATCTAGCATAAAGATTCCCTCCATCTCCTAATTCTATTATTCTCTGCATGTAGCGCCAATGCTGTTCATACATCAGCGGTTCGCCGCCTACCCAGTATACTTCTTCTACCAGGTGTTGTTCCACAGCCGCACTAAATTCGGACTCAACTTGATCTTGCTGGAATGATTGTATTGTTCCGCGTATGTCGTTTCGCATCCAATTATTTTTTGGATCAGCCCAGTTGACCATGTTGTGTTGTTTCTGTTCAGTCTCCCAGGCACTTGAGAGCATGTCTCCGCAAGTACGGCATTTAAAGTTACACAAGTTGCTGAACCTATAATCCCATGAAACAGGGCGCATACTAGTCGATCCATCTGGGTCAGTACTATTCCATACTTGATCAAGTCTTCCTCCGAACAAGTGCCCGAAATAATCGCGGTATACAGCAACATTGAGTAACTTGTCATTACAAACCTCACATTCTGGCAGTGTTTCTCCGGCCATCATTCTGCGGCGCACACTCCGCATGTGCTCCGAATTCCAGTGTTGTTCCAGTGTGACTGGTGTGTACTTACCTGTGCCTGCGGCGGTATCAATATATTGCTCAAAGTTCTGTGCAGGTTCACGGCTGGCACAACACATTCTGCGTTCGGTCTGCGGGCTTAGATACGTATGCACCCAAGGTGCCAGGCACATGGTATCAGGTTTTTGCATATTTAATCAATTGAGCTAGTTCAGGTGCTACCTGTGCCAGATCAGTGTTGCGTTTGCGATCAAGATCAGCTATTTTCATACATGTCATTGCACCGTCAGTACTTGCACCACGCATCATGAAGTCTCTTATGCGATCAAATTCTGGTCGATAACAGGTTTCAATGCTGTCCAAGTATTCTGCTATGGCTGTTTTGGCACTATCGGGCAAGCAAGCAATTGAAAAATACCAAGCATCATGCATCATGTTCCAGTACACAAAAGAGAATGATTCTTGATTCTTTTCCAGCCAGCCAGCAATATCACCTAGATAACGCACATTAAAGATGTTTACTGTGGTACACACTTGTAATTCAATGTTGGGATGGATCTCTTTTAAATCACGGAAACGATCCAGGTTCTCGCACACTCTGACCCATTCAGCATTGGTGCGCTGATATTCAAAACGCTCGCCCACATCATCCAGGCTGAATGCTATTTCCACAGATTTAAAATGACGCCATATGTCCGCGGCCTGTTCAGGGTACTGTGTGCCATTTGTGTTGTAGTGTATTTCCACTTGTGATGCAATGCCACGTGCCACCATACCTTGAAGCATCTCAAAGTGTTCCTCAATCATGAACGGTTCACCGCCAGTGAATTCTATATAGCGTATGTCATTGAGCACTGAATCAATTTGGCTCCAGAATTGAGGATTGTCCCGTGGCCAAGCGCCTGCACGTAGCATGGTATAAGCGTGTGACTTTTTTTGTTCGTCTCGACGTGTCCATGCTATTTCTTCTGTGGCCGATTGGCTGCTACTCCATGATCCGCAAATGCGACATTTTAGATTG
>Ga0209188_1003373_pt1 | contig 11086 bp, 6 predicted proteins | sample C_130625_EF_Meta_FD_187307 | JGI IMG/M metagenome (GOLD analysis project Ga0209188, IMG submission 187307) | Freshwater microbial communities from Lake Croche, Canada to study carbon cycling - C_130625_EF_MetaG (SPAdes) (version 2) | ecosystem: Environmental > Aquatic > Freshwater > Lake | place...
TTAAAACATCCTGTTGGCGTAGCGCCGCAAGGTCTGCTCCATCTACTCGTGGTGCATCCTGCTGTGTAGGCATAATCCCGAACAAATCTCCGTTATCTTCTAGCCAGGTATTAACTGACTCTTCAGATACATCGTCGATATCCTTGAGGATTAGTCTTACTGCTTTAGGATTTACACCCTTTTTTTCTAGGACTTCCTTGACGGTGCGTTCTCGTGCCGCCTTTGACAGACCTTCTAGTTGGTCTGTTAGTTCTTTGATACGTTTCTCGTCACTACGCTTTGCTTTCCGCAACTTCTTTAAGAGGTCGCTTCCATCTTCGCTTGGTGTCTCGACATCTGTATCGAGTTCATCGTCTTCTTCATCCCAGTAGTTGTTGCTCATAGCAACCATCCACCCTTCTCTATTAGTTAGTTCGCAAGCCTCAGGTTCCAATCGGGGAATCAGTCTGGCTCTTGCTACCAGTCTTATACGCTGACGGGGCTGGTGGGTCCGTTCAGGAATTTAGTTATTTAGTAAGCGCCAGAGTCCGAGAACGTGTGTGGCGGAGCACCTTTAATATTGCCTGATGATGCTTGAAATCTTGCTTGTTCTTCAGCAGTAAGGGCAAGTCGGGCACGCTTGGCTGATGCAAGTCCTTGGAATGCTTCTTGTTCTGCCTGTAGTTGTCCATACCTTTGACCAGTTGTAGAAATATCAGATAACATATTTCCTCTAGGAGTAAGTTCGGCAACTTGCTGGAAACCTTCACGCGCTTTTGCCTGTGTTACACCAAGGTCGGCAAGGGCACTTGCACCCATAGAAATATCAATCTTGCCAGTAGCATCTTTAAGGTTCTGAGCAAGCGCTGCGCCGCCAATTTCACCAATGGTAATTTTGCGTTGTAGTGAAGGCAATCCCTCTGTTGGGTCAAGAACGGCACTAACAATATCTGACTGATTGAGCATTGGATAGAATTGTTTCAATGCTTCTTTAGTTGAAGCATCTGCATTCTGTACTCGGTTAACTGCTAGGCTAACTCTGTCTGCGACTTCACTTGCTGAAATATCATTAATAATGAACTGGTTGAGTCTGTCTCTTGTTGCAAGGTTTGCTACACCATAACTCTGCATAACCTGTGTATAGGAACGCTCTGCTGCTAGGTATTCTCCTGCGCTGAGTACTGATTTGCCTGCTGCAAGGCGTGCCTTGTTTGCTGGGAATCGAGTCTGGAATGCTACCGCTAGTGGGTCATTGCTATTAGGGTCTTGCATAATCAACTGAATAGTGTCAGATGAATAACCCTTCATAACTGCTGCAGTAATTGCAGGTCCCAGGCTACCGATTCCATATGAAGACAAAAGTGCTGTGATAGCAGCGATAGCATCAACTTGTTTAGCGCTTGTCTCTGATGTCCCAAGCCCCTTATTCAAAGTTGTATCTACTGGTGCACCAGTTGAGTAATTCTGTGTTGTCTGTACAGTGGGATTGATTGATACCTGACTAGAAACAGTCATAGCCTTAGATGGGTCATAGACATTGCCAGTTGATTCAGTAACAGCCTTAACATCAGCATTAATGTTTGCTACTTCTGCTGCAGTCTTAGCAGGTGCAGTAAGGGCAGCCTGGTATGCGGCAGTCCTCGCTTCATCGGCAGCCATAATTGCTTCTGCTTTTTTCTGTGCTGCAGAAACTGTTGCTGCTTTAGGGGCTGGGTCAGCAGTATAGTTAAGCCCAGTACGTGGGTCATATGAGACTGCCATTAGCCAACCAATCCGAATGTCTTAGCAATACTATTGGCAAGTCCGCCCATAGTATCTTGTGCATTCTTAGTGAAACGCCACTTAGGGTCGTTACGTAAAGAGACTTCATAATCGTACAAATTCATTAAACCCTTTGGGTCTTTAGCAATCCCCTGAAGTGTTTTAATGTCAATAGTATCTGGGTCTTCTTCAAGGATATTGGCACGTGTATTAAGGTACGGTGTGAGCAATTGTTTTACTGTATATCCTTGGTCAATTTTGTCCGATAGTGCTGGGAAATATGTCTTAGCCTGCATATTGATAAGGTTAATATTACCTTTCATTTTATTAGGGTCAGCCAGGGAATCGACAACCAAGGCACCTAATGACTTGTTATTAACTGGAATACCATTATCAGCATAAGCATTCTTAAGGGTTGTATAGGTTACTCCAAAGTTTCCTTTTAATAGAGCAGCCTTTGCTACTGGGTCACCTGATTCAGCAAGAGTAATTTTATCTGCTGCAGTTGCGGTGATGTATTTCTGCAAGACTGCTTGTGTTTCCTGAGCAGATACACCCTGAGTATTTACGTTTACCTTGGCTGCAGGAGAACCACCACCGCTTGTACGCGATGATTGCATACGATGCACTTCTTGGTAGTAAGCCTTTGCTACATCTTTAGGTGCATTTTCACCAAATGCAGCCTGATAAGCAGCATTGATATCTGCGGTAGTTTCATCTTGGGTAGATACAGAAATAGATGGCTTATTAGCAAGACCCATTTTTACAAGGTATGCCTGGTATGCAGCATCTGTGTTTGCAGCATCATTAGATACTGGAATTGCTTTTGCATCATTATCATTTGGGTCAAGTACTGTATCGGTAGAAGGTGCCTTGCCCTTACCATCCCAAGCCTTAAAACCATCGCCGTCTTTGTCGACTAATGCCACGATTTATTCTCCAATCAATGGTTCTAATAGTGTGTTATACACAGATTGTGCATTTGGGTCAGTACCTGCAGCGGTAACCAAGTTGTCCTTTAAGTCTGCCTTTAGGAATTTCTTATAGTTTGTATCATTATTGCTGCTACCAAGACCAGTTGTCTTCTTGACATAATCATCATAAAGAGCAATCATTGTATAGAAATTTTTAGCCAATTTTGCATTTGGAGCCTTGCCACTAAGAACAACATCTCTTAAATCATTAAGAGCGTTAATCTTTTTATTTTGGTCACCGCCGCTGAGTGCTGTGGCAAGCAATGGGAAATATTTCTTTAGTTGTTGTTGCTTTATTTGCAAATCTTGACGCAAAAAACGCTTATACATAGGGTCGGAACTTGCTGCAATCTTAGCATTTATATCATCTGATATTTGATAGTAAGTCTTACGAGCATTTGCTGTAGCAATCTGGAAGACATAATCTTCAAGGTTTTTATTCTTTACAAAACCATTAGACTTAAGGTATTGATATGACTGATAATCGCTAGTTCCATTAATTGGGATAAAGAATGATGCTCCTTCTTTGTGTTCAAGGAACAACTTTGAATTACTCTTAATGAATTTAGCGGCGTCATATGTTTTTTGGAAATTAGCCTCAGTGCCTGCTGATGTAGCAGATACAGTGAATGCCAACTTACTAGGATAGATAGTAGCAAAGTCAACAAGTGCCTTACTGAAAGCCTGTGGGTCTTTAGGGTAGCGATTCATAAACTTAATAAATTCAGAGTTCCAAGTAAATGCCCCTGAGCGGATAAGTTCAGATGGTAATGTCCTATTCTCAAACTGCTGAATAGAAGCAGGCGCCATTGCGCCAAGGAATAATTTTGTTACTAAAATATTAGTAGCCTGAGTTGCTCCATCAGACATAAACTTAGTTACATCTGCTGGCTTTTCAGGTCCATTTCCAGTACTTACCAGCATACGCAAAGACTTAATTGTTGCATTAAAACGAGCATCAATATTTGCGTCTCCACCAAATGCAACATCTACTAGGCGAAGCACCTGCGCTGGAAGTGTCTTACGCCATAGTGGTTGGTCGGGATTAAATCCACCAGTGATTACAGTCTCATAAGACCTAATAAAGTCACCAATAAATGGCAACTGTTCAAATGCTGCAATAGATAGCGATGCAACTGGTCCACCAATACGTGGTGCTGCTGACTGCGGGTCAAGGGATGGAGTGAGCATCTTGACATATCCACCATATGATACTGGTAATGGGATATTTGCAGATATTCCAAGATACTTTGCTAAAGTAGAGTTAAGGATATCATCAAGAATTCCTCCACCTGGATAGGTAAAGTACAACTGACCCTTATCATCCTGATGGACAAAACCTGAATCTTCAAATGTTTGATTAACGATTGCTAAACGAACAAGTGCTTCGGGCTCATACTTTCCTATACGCACAGCACGACGATAGAAGTCTTCTGTAGCGCGATAATAGCGACCAAATGTCTTGAGACTGAAAGCCAAGTTAGTACGGATATCTGCGTTATCTACAAATGCTAAAGTTCTATTGCGTGCAAGATTAAGCGACATATCGTGTGCCGATAAAGCAGCAGCATTTTTTGCTAGTTCTGGTGTGGCACCTGACTTAAGTAGTGATTCCTCAACTGCAGATTGATGTGCACGGAACTGTTCACGATACATAATGTAGTTACCATATGTAATTGGTTCACGGTCAAGGAGAGCAATTTGCTTTCCAATCCAACCATATCCATTGTCCATTACTCGTCGGATAATATTAGGAGCATTGCTTGATTCTATAGGAATCAATTGCTTACCAAGGATTGACTTTGGACGAGCATATGGAGTATCAATCTTTGCTAGGTCACTAAGGGTAAATTCCTGCATCCCACCTTTATCACGAATGGCATTGACTAATTTGTTGTTAATTCGCCCTGCTGAATCGCGCAAAGCATAGGTAGCATCTGCGTAAATTCTTTCAGCAAAGTTCTGAACACCTACTTCATCGTGGATTGCAAAGCGTTTTGCTAAGGCTGCGCCCTCTGGGGTTCCAATATAATCAACAAGTTTGCCAATTACTTCACCCTGTGGTCTATGAGCATTCCAAAGAACAATGTTTCCAAACTGACCATTGCGCTTTCCAACAGTATTGTTAAGTTCAAGAAGCCAGTTAACTTGAAAGCCTTCACTATCTGAAGCAAGTTGTGTATATTCACCTCTAAAACGGTGAAACTTAAGAGCCTCAGTAATGTTTGGGTTGAGTGCAATGCTTGGACCAAACTGTTCAAGTGAACGAGAGGCAACTTCAGTATCAGATAGACGCATTTCTGCACGGTAGGAAGAGCCTAAAATATCTTCAACGATTGGCTTACCATCAAAACGAGCAAAATCTGCAGCATATTCTGATACGCGATTACCCATTGCTGTATTAAAGAAACGTGGACGGAAACGATTATTAAGTACAGATTGCGCAACTGCCTGAGCAAGACGCTCTGGGTCATCAGCAAGTGCTATAAGTTCTTCTTTGCTCTTGGTTTTGCCAAGCGTCTTGTAGATAGAATTATAAAGAACTCCAAGACTGGTTGTTTCAACTTCTTGAAGGAATCCTTTTTTCATTAAAACTTTATTTTTTACGCCAGGAACTTCATTTACACGTAGGGCGCGTGAGATTTCACGACCTTTAATGTAGAGGCTAAGCCCCTCTGCTCCATTAATAAATAAATGTGTTCCAACTTCTTCTACAGAAGTACGGACTCCAAGGCGAGGAAATAGGTTTCCAAATGACCAAACGTCTGTTACAGCCTGAACTGCTGCATTGTTAGATGTCCCACCAATAACCTTGTTAAGAACACCTGCTTTTGCAGATGCTCGACGCCAAGCGTTCAAATCTGGAAGAGCGCGAGCATTTTCTAGTTGGTAAACTCGAATAGCACGTTGAGTTCCATTGACTTCTGCAGCATTGAACTTATCAATATCAGCAGGAATGTTGCCCTCTGTAATGGCGCCCTTGACACCAACACGAGCCTTATTAAGTTTAGCCCAACGAGCACCAAGAAGACCTAATTGCTGGTCAACCATAGCAAGTTTTTCAGTAACATCTTCGCCAAGTTTAGCCTGTGCCTTTAACTGTTTCTTTGCTAAAGCAAGAGCCTTGCGTTCAAGTTGATTTTGCTTCATTTCACTAACAATTGAAGCATTAACTTGGTTAGCCTTACCTTCAGCACTAGAAATTCGCAATACTTCTTGTGCTGCCTTGCGAATTCCCGTAGGCGCAGCAAGATTTTCAGCAGATACGAGACCTGATGTTGCATTAAGTTCACCAAGATTGACCGATTCCTGGCTTACTGAGTAAAGTTCTTTAGATAAGTCATCAATTGCAGCATAAAGTCTACGACCAACCTCTGAGTACTCAAGACCCATAGCGCGTCCCATAGATTTTAGGACACCAGTAAGGACAACTAATCGCTGACCTTCATCTGCCCCAACCCAATAACGACGAACTATTGAGGCTGATGTTTTATCAAAGCCAATAGCGCGACTCATTGCAAATATTTTGTCAGCATCTGATGCATCTGAAATTTGAATAATACGTTCTTGCTTAGGGGCAATCTCGAATGCCTTAACAAATCGGTTGACCCGTGCAGAAATGGTGCGGTCACGTTCAGTAAAGAATTGTAGTTTTTCTCCTGCTGGAGAAGTTGCAAACTGTTGGTTAACACCAAGTTTTTCAGCCCAAACAACTGGGTCTTCTGACATAACTTTTGAAAGGTCTTCTGTAGCACCAGGAAGACCTGTATTGCGAAACTTCTTTGTGTTAAACATAAAGTTAGCAACATCTTTAACCTTATTATTGATGCTATCAAAAACTGTGTAGCGTGGATATAAAACCGTGCGCTGCATTACAGCAGTTCCCTGTGTAAGAGCAGTAATATCTGTTTGACCTTGGAAGAATTGAATAGTTGACTTAGCATCTTTGACGCCAAATTCAGACATATCAGAAATTAGACCAGGTGATAGTTCCTTATAGCGATTACGAAGTTCCGTGTATGCAAGAGCGGATTCTTCTGGGGCACCATTCTTATATTTATCAACTAACTTGCCAGCCTTATCAAAGTAAGTTGCTACTTGTGGTCTAGTTTCTACAACTCGCGCAAAGTCTGCAGAGGTTACGCCATTCTTAGCCATACCGTACTTAAACGCAAGGGCTGCTTTGTTAGCCTTGCCAGCAAGAATAAGTGGGTCAAGACCAAAAGTTACGCCAAAGTCAATTGGACCAGAGATGGCTGTGAAAAGCAAGCGTGACTTTCCATCACCCATTACAGCCTGTTCCCACTCGTGCGGGAGAACAGAAATTAAATCACGAGCAAGGTCGCGTCCTGGAGATATTTTAGACTTGGAATAACGTGAGAATGCATCTGCGATTGCTGCAGTTGTATCTGCGTCTCCGCCAGTCCATTTAGCAATAAGCCCAGTAAGTGCTGGATTATTCTTATATGTATCAAACTCAGCAACTAGGTCTTTTCCAGATGCAAGCATCTTTGCAACAGTTGCTACATTTGGGTCTAAATCTTTTTCAAATTTAGCAGTGGCTGTTGTATCAAAGATAGCCTTAGGGTCAGATGCCTGTGCCCAATATTGCTTCCATCCGCCACCTTGGTAATTAGTATTAATATCTTTTCCACCAGGAAGCAATTCTGTAATGCCTTGACCATACATATCTGCAACTGTGCGCCAGTCTTTTAGAAAATTATTGTCAGTTGCATTTTCATAAAGAACTTGAGCCTCATAAGGCTGTTTAATTAATTTAGTTGCTGGGCGAAGAGCGGTATTAAGAGCGCGACCAACTGGGTTAGTTTCTGCAACTACTGGAGTCAAAGCATACTGACCAACTGTTTTAGCGGTATTAATTGCTAACTGACCTGTAGTCAAGTTCATTACTTGCTTAAAAATATCTTTAGTTGAACCGCCGCCATACCAGACTGCAGATTTAACCATATTTACAACACCACGTGCTGTATTGTAAATTATTCCCCTGTCATCTTGTGTGTACTTAGGGTGGTATAACTCAGAAAGAATCTGTTGTGTCTCTGGCTTATATGACTTAAATTTTGCATAAGCATCATTTTGTGACATAGCAGAAAGATTTGTATGAATTTTTTGGAATTCTACAAGTGCGTTAAGGCGAGCAATGTCCTCAGCGCTTGCATTTGCCTGTAGCGCAGCGCCTGCTACTGCTGGGTTAGATTGACCTAGGTTTCTTATGCTCAATTATAGACCTCTTGAAACAGCAAAGTCGTAGATAGCCTGTACATCTCCAGTTGAATCGTATTGAATCATATTAGCAAGGGTCTCTGATAGAGGTCGCTCTTGTGGAAGATTAAGAGCCTCTGAGCCAGCACCTGGACCAAAGTCCATACCGTGTGTCATTGGTTCGTTAGGGCGCTCTGTTGGAGCAGTTAAGGGTGTAATTGAAGGCAAGTTTAATGCTGGAGGTTTAGATGGTCCAGCCATAGGTGCAGACATCTGTTGTGCCATAGTCTCTTGTCCTTGTCCGTAAGGAAGACCTGGAATATATTTAGCAGCCTGAGTACCTGATTGACCCGCTCCGCCTGTTGCTGAGACATTAGCAGGGTTATTCTGTGGAGCAGTTGGGCGCATTCCGCCGCTATTCTGATTGCCTGCCATAGTTACTCCTACTTAGAATGTTTGAATTGTGATTTAGATATGTAAGGACCTGCTGTGAATGCTGTAAGTCTTGATGCAATTTCCATTGCCTCATATGCATCAGCACCTGCGTGCAATGCTCCTAGTGCATAAGGCGCACCTGAGCCTGCAGCATAAACTCCGCTGATGTTTTTACTTACTGCTAATTCGTGGTCAATATCAAATATCTCACCGCATACTGCGATAAGAAATTGAAATCTTGATTCTGTCTTTGGTTCATCAAAGTTAAAACCATTTGATGATAAACATTTACGAAGAGAAGGCATAGCCTTTGTAATCATAAAATGAAATAAATCTTTTTTATCAGCCTTGGCTGGCGATGGTGGTTCCCATATATGCTGTGCCACGTCGCAAGGAAGAACCTCGCCACTTCCTGCAATCAGGTAACCATTTGCTTCTGAAATCTTTTTTACATTTGGATGAGTGTAGATGTATCCACTGTCATCCGTAGTTCGGCTATCAGCCACAAGGACGCAACTATCGTCGTATTCAATACCAATTAGCGTTGTCATTGTCCCCTACTTTGTTAACCTTTGGTTACTACTCGTGCGTTTGTTTTTCCTGATGAAGTTAGACTTGAAAGAATTGATTGAATATCTGGCTGTGCTTGTGGTGGTGCGGCTTGCTCTGGTGGAAGAGCGCCTCCTGCTGGAGAAGCGGTGGGAGCAGGGGACGGTTGCTCAACCATAGGTGCTGCCCCAGCAGGAGGAACTTGTTGCTGAGGAGCGAAGGTTGCTTCAATAGCATCCTCAAGAGCCTGTCCTTTTTGACGTGCCTTGATAACCGCAGCAATTTTGCGAACTACCTCTGAGGCATCTCCGCCAGATGCAGCCATTTGTGGGATGGCTTGTGTATAGGCAGTAATGGAACCAAGAAGGGAATCTCTCATCTTCTCAATTTCAATCTTTTCTAATTCTTGTGTGACGTTAACTGTGAATGGAAGTTCACGCATAGCCATATCCTTAGAGATAAGACCGCCACCTAAAGCCTGGAGCATAAAGATAAGTCCCTGTGCAGGGTTAAGACCAGCAAGCATTCCATAACGAACATCAGCAGAATAGTCTTGCTTGATATCCTTAGTTGGCTTGTACGTAATCTCGTAAGGTGAACCAGAGTCGACACCACGAATGGTTTTCTCTTCTGGGAAAATCATTTCATCTACACAGAAAGAAATTTGAATTACATCACGAAGTGCTGCAGCAAAGATTGCTTGCGCTGATTTAACCTGGGTATCAAAGGCTCCCATAAGAGCCTGTACACCTTGTCCCGTTACAACTGATGCATTGATGTTTCCTGTACGTGATTCAGGATAACGTGAGCCAACTCGAAGTTCTGCATTGAGCAGGTTCTGCTCTGTGAAAGCACCCTGTGGGATGTTGAGGTCTACACGCTTTACACCCGCTGGGTTGGATGTACGGATAACCGCATCTCCGCCCAACTGTAGTTCCTGTACATCCTGTGGAAGAACGATAGGAGCCTGAACGCTCTTCTCTGCTGCTTCCATTGCAAGCAACGCAAAGCGGTTGCGTAGCAATTGGATACCAAGGACGTCATCAAATTGTCCACGTAGTTCACCATCAACAGATGGCTTACGTGCGATGACTACCATCATCTTACCAATAGGATTTGAAGCCTTTGATAGTACTAGATTGTCTTTTGATGGGATATAGATAATCGACTGGTCTTTGTCGTAATAGCGAATTAACTCAACCTGACCATTCAAGTCTTGACGGTAGCCTTGCGGTCCGAGCAACATTGAATCGTATTCAGGGAACTGAGTAACGAGTTCGCCTAGTGTCATCATATATCGTTTTGCAAATGCAACACAACGTCCGTAGCGGTCAAATTCGGGGTAAGCCCCCACTGGGTTCTCTACGCGGATGCGAGGCAGTTTGTTTTCTTCGTCTAATTCAATGATGAAAGGGACGAAACCAAATGTAATGTACCAGTCAGCGCCTGAGTACATCTGTACAGCCAAATCAGAATGTTGGAAATAGTTAGCAGCAATGCGAGTGCGCTTGTCAGCAAAGTTACGTGCACGGTCATTGACTGCATTTGCTGCTGAACAGTTGACTGCAGGAAGCGGAGCCATTACTTCAGATAGGTCGCGTGCGACGATATCAATAAAGTTTGCTACTACGTTTGCATCAACGCCATCTGGGAAGAAGTCAGGATAAACTTCGGCAATCTTTCCCTTGCGGACAGCCAAGACGTCAAGGTTGCGTGCGTCACGCTCGTGATTGCGATAACGCAGAGATTGGACTCTGGCTGCAACCTGCTCCATTGATAATGCCATTAGTTTCCTATCCGTAGTTTTGAGACCATTGCTCAGCAAAGGCTTCATCTAAATTCAGTGAACCACGTGTGGACATCTGCGCCCTTGTAGCCCATCGGTTTGTTTGGTACTGACCCACTCTGGATGACTGCTGCATAAGTTCTCGGATGCGGATTACCGCAAACCAGAGAGCCATAACGCAGTCGGTAGGATTCTTAGTGTCTGGCTTCCAAGTAATCAACTCTTGAACCAAAGTCTTAAGACCTTCTGAGCCTTCGTTAGAAGGTAGTTCGATGATGTTGTTATCTTGGAATCGTCCATCACGGGCATTGCCAAAGAGCATTGCCATAGATGCCACACCAAAGGATGTGTCCCACTTATTTTTACCAGTGAAGTGTGA
>Ga0209188_1003378_pt1 | contig 11072 bp, 8 predicted proteins | sample C_130625_EF_Meta_FD_187307 | JGI IMG/M metagenome (GOLD analysis project Ga0209188, IMG submission 187307) | Freshwater microbial communities from Lake Croche, Canada to study carbon cycling - C_130625_EF_MetaG (SPAdes) (version 2) | ecosystem: Environmental > Aquatic > Freshwater > Lake | place...
CCACGACAACGATGGTCATGGCCAAAACCGGCAATGCGAGCTGGCGCAGCGGAATTGCGTTCATCATAGGCTTCCTTGAGCTGACGGCGAAAGGGCCGACGCAAGTTTCGTTTGCAACGAAGGGCTGACGGCTAATGGCCGACGCCGAACGGAAGTCAAAAATTAGTGAGCAGCGAGCTTCTTCTCAATGTCGCGCTTCAAGTGGCGAGCATTGATCGAGAGATCATCGGCATGCGCCTTGATCAAGAAGGCATCAAGGCCACCGCGGTGCTCAACAGAGCGGAGCGCATGGGCAGTAACGCGCAAGGATACGGCGCGGCCAAGAGCTTCCGACTGCAAGGTCACCTGGCACAGGTTCGGCAAGAACTTGCGCTTGGTCTTGTGGTTCGAATGGCTCACGAGCTGTCCGCTCTGAACGGCCTTGCCTGACAATTCGCAACGGCGTGACATCGTCTTTATCCCTTATCGTCTGAGGTCGTCCGACATAGGATCCGATACGGACCCGAGCAAAACTTTGCCCTTTGTGTCACACGCCTTAAAAAAACAGATTGGGGTCTATAGGGTAGAAGATCGGGAAGCGTCAAGCGAAACATCAGAAAATATGCCGTGAGCAGCCCCGAAAACAAAGACAAGATCCACAAAAGCCGCTAGATTGACCCGATGTTCGCCGCTGCATGAACAAATTGAGCAGAAATTTATCCAATGTCGTCGCGTAGTATGCCCCAAATCGCTCATTTTGTCCGCAATGCTAGATTTTTGGCGATTTTTGCCGGATTTACCGCGTCTCAGCCCGGTTTTGCCGCTGAACCGGCCAAACCCGTAACCATCACCTACGCGGTTTCGATTGCCTATCTTCCGATTGGAACAGCCCGATTTTCGCAAAGCTTCAAAGGGTCGAGCTATCATTTACACCTTGCTGCGGAATTTTCCGGACTTGTCCGAATGTTCTTTGCCCCCGATCTCTCATCCGATGCGGATGGCATCGATGCAGGAAGCCATCTCATCGCGCAGCATTATAATCTGACGGTCAATCATCCCGACGATCCGCAACGGGTGGATATGAAGATGTCAGGGGGCAATGTCGTTAATGCCGAACTCGATCCGCCTTTGCCCGAACGGGCTGATCGGGTACCCGTGCTACCCGAGCATAAAAAGGGGATCATCGATCCGCTGAGCGGCTTTTTAATTCCGTCGGCATCGGCTCGACCAACCGCAAATGGCAATTGCGATCATGTGATCCCCGTTTTTGACGGGGCCGGCCGTTTCGATATCACTTTGCTGCCTGATGCCGATCAAATTTATGAAACGGTGGGCTATAAAGGTCCGGTAATCAGCTGCCTGGTCCGCTACACGGCGATTTCCGGCCATCGAGCCAAAAAGACCAATGTCACTTATATGGAAAATAACCGCGATATTATAGTAACTCTCGCCCCAATTCCGGGAAGGGCCTATCTCGTTCCGGTCGAAATCTCGATTGCTACACTGATCGGCAATCTCCGGCTCAGGGCCGAAAAGATTGAAGGCTTAACGCCGCCAAGCTCCCAAACAGCCGCGCAGTAAGTCAGCCGTCCCAATTAGAGACAAATTGATTAAAATCCGCACTTATTTGCAGCCAAACCATCCATCCTTTACCGCTATTCACTACCCAGAAAGATGCAATTTAGCCGAAAACGAATCAGTTTTTTTCCGATTCGGGCCTGCTTCGTTCCCGCTTCGCACTATTCGTTAACGGCTTGACGGTTTGGGCGTTTCCGGAATTAAACAATTTTAAACATCTCAACGATCGCGCATGGGCTGAAATCGTTAATGACGATAGGGAATAAAAGCGGGCAAATAACCAAAGGCTGGACAAGTTATCCACAGATTGGGTGCCAATTACCGTCAAACGAATCAGATTCTTGCCGATTCGGGCGCGTTTCGTTCTCGCGTCGTTCGTTTCGTTAACAGGCTGGCCAAATTATGTGTCATATCGGGACAAGTCGGCCTTTAGGGTCGACCTCGTTGAGTGATCGATAATGGCCTTCTCATCCTTGCCACCCGCGATGCGGGCCCGTGGTGTCACCGCCATTTTAGGGCCGACGAACACGGGTAAAACGCACCTCGCTATCGAGCGTATGCTGGGTCATCCTTCGGGCATGATTGGCTTGCCGCTGAGGCTTTTGGCGCGCGAAGTCTATGGCCGGGTGGTGGATAAAGTCGGCGCCCCCGCTGTTGCGCTTATTACGGGCGAAGAAAAGATAAAGCCGCCCGGTGCCCGTTATTGGATCTGCACCGTCGAGGCGATGCCACGCGATATCGACGTTTCTTTTGTAGCGATCGACGAGATCCAACTGGCCGCCGATTTTGATCGAGGCCATGTCTTCACCGACAGAATTCTCAATTTACGCGGCTATGCTGAAACCATGCTGATCGGGGCTGATACGATGCGCGCCCGGATCGAGGAATTGATACCCGGCGTCAATATTACCTCCCGACCCCGCCTTTCGCAGCTTACTTTCGCGGGTGAGAAAAAAATCAGCCGCCTTCCGCGCCGAAGCGCAATCGTAGCGTTTTCGGCCGAAGAAGTTTACGCGATCGCTGAACTCATCCGGCGACAAAGTGGCGGTGCCGCAGTGGTTCTTGGCGCGCTTTCGCCGCGTACGCGGAACGCCCAAGTGGCGTTGTTTCAATCGGGAGATGTCGATTATCTGATTGCGACGGATGCCGTTGGGATGGGTCTCAACCTCGATGTCGACCATGTAGCCTTTGCTGGCGACCGCAAATTTGATGGCACGAAGTTCAGGCGCCTCTTACCAGCCGAATTCGGTCAAATTGCCGGACGAGCGGGACGCCATTTGCGCGATGGCACCTTTGGATCAACCGGAAGATGCCCCGGATTTGAGCCTGAATTGGTTGAAGCGCTCGAAGCGCACCGGTTTGAACAAATGCCTATGTTGCAATGGCGCAACACTGTGCTTGATTTTTCAAGCGTATCGGCGCTGCTCAACTCGCTTGACCGGGTGCCGACTGAACCCGGACTGACGCGTGCACCACTGGCCGATGACCTCCGCTCGCTTGAAGCGGCCGCACGTGACCCAGAGGTTAAATCCCTCGCAATTGGCCAGAATAACGTCGAAAGACTATGGGAAGTTTGCCAAGTTCCCGATTATCGCAAGGTTTCACCTCAAGCGCATGCGGATTTGGTCAATACGCTTTACACCTTTTTAATGCAGCGCGGGCGGGTACCGGATGACTGGTTCAAGCGCCAGATCGCCGAAATCGACCGGACCGATGGTGACATTGATACGTTGTCCGCCCGCATTGCACAGGTGCGCACTTGGACTTTTGTTGCTAATCGAAATGACTGGTTACGTGATCCTTTGCATTGGCAGGAGGTCACGCGACAGGTAGAAGATGGATTGTCAGATGCTCTGCATGAGCGTTTGGCCCAACGATTTGTGGATCGTCGCACCAGCGTGTTGATGCGGCGACTTAGAGAGAATGCGATGCTCGAAGCGGAAATTACGGCGACAGGCGATGTACTTGTCGAGGCTCATCCTGTTGGTCGTCTGATTGGATTTCAATTTATTCCCGAATCCGACAATGGCACGACGGAGGGAAAAGCCCTTCGGGCAGCGGCGCTCAAAGCGCTGGCGAGCGAATTCTCCAATCGTGCGACACGCGTTTCCAACGCGGTTGATGATGCATTTGCGCTGAGCAATGATGGATCGCTTCGGTTCCTTGGTGAGCCGATTGCCAAACTTTCGGCTGGAGAAAAAATTCTCGAACCGCGTCTCCGCATACTTGCAGACGAACATCTCGAAGGTCCTTCGCGCGAACTCGTGCAAACGCGGATCGATCTCTGGATCAAGGCACATGTTGAAAAACTGCTTGGACCACTCTTAAAGCTTGAAGCAGCCGAGACGCTAACGGGTATTGCACGTGGTATTGCGTTTCAAACGGCTGAATCGCTTGGCGTGCTGGACCGCACGCGCGTTGCCGATGATCTTAAAACGCTTGATCAAGACCAACGTGCCGCGTTGCGATCTTTGGGTGTTCGATTTGGCGCGTATCATCTTACCGTTCCAACGCTCTTAAAACCTGCACCACGCGGCTTAGCGTGCCAGCTTTGGGCGTTGAAGGAAGGCGGCGCTGAAATAATGGGCCTTGATGATATTCTTCATCTGGCAGCGTCAGGCCGCACATCCATTCCGGTGAACGAGGAAACACCCAAAGCGCTCTATCGGGCTGCGGGTTTTCGTGTTTGCGGTACACGTGCTGTACGCGTCGATATTTTGGAGCGCTTGGCCGATTTGATCCGTCCGGCCATTCAATATCGGCCAGGTGTGACGGTTGGTGAGCCACCAGCAGGTGCCGCCGATGGTGATGCTTTTGTTCCTACCATTGCGATGACGTCGCTTTGCGGATGCGCGGGCGAAGATTTTGCCTCCATTCTCAAATCGCTCGGCTATGTCATGGAGCGCCGTACTGGACCTGCGATAACAAAGGAACTGGCAAAGCCTGCTTCGATGGAGCCTATTTCAGCGGCAGCACCTGAGGCTGCGGTGGCACCCGATGACGCTGAAGCGAGTGAACCCGAAGCCGTCGTTGAAACGGCTCCTGCTGAACATGCTCCTGTTGTCGAAATTGTTGCTGAAGTAACGGAAGCGGCAGAACCCGTTATGATCGAAGTCTGGCGGCAGCATCGTCAGCGGCCCCATGCACCACGTCATCAAAGAAATAAGCCACAAGCGCAACGTCCTACCTCGTCCAGTGAAGCACCATCAGACGCTTCCGCTGACGCCAGCAAGAATGACCGTCCTAAACATGATCGCCCGCGTCATGAGCGTGAAAAGCGCACAGGGGATGATCAGAACAGAGTTCAACGGAAACCACGTATTGAAGGCTCAGATGAGCGCCGTGGACCACGTCCACCGCGCCGCGATGATAAGAGGAACGATCGTCGTCCGCAGGAAAATCGTGGTTGGCAGGATCCACCTAAGGCGCGCGCGGACAATAAGGCACCGGATCCCGATTCACCTTTCGCAAAGCTGCTCGCGCTGAAAGCCGAAATGGAATCGAAGGGTAAGAAGGGCTGAGGTCTTAAGCCTCAGCCGCTTTAGGCTCCGAAACAAAAATCGTTTTATGGACAATATCACCGAGCCCATGGGCGCGAAGTGCTATGTCGATGGCGAGCAATAAATCGCTGCCTACTTTCCCTGTTTGATCAACATCAGCGACGAAGCAAATTAATTCAAATTCTTTGACGACTTCACCAAGTTTGCGGAATAAAACCGCGAAAGAAGGCTCATTCAAAATAACCGTATTCGCAGCTGCTGCTTCCGAAATAAGGCGAATAACAAGATCGGGATCAGCATCTCGTGCTACCGGAACGGTGACAACGACACGCCCGGTTCGATCATTATGAACGCGGTTTTTTACTGTACCCGAAACGAGACTGGAATTCGGCACAATCAGAATCGAACGATCAAAGGTCTCGATTTCTGTTGCGCGCACATTGATGCGTTTAACGAGACCCTGTTCATCGCCCACAACGATCCAATCGCCGACACGAATACCGCGCTCCCATAACAGGATCAAACCGGAGACAAAATTATTGACGATCGACTGCAGACCGAAACCGATACCAACCGATAAAGCGCCTGCAACGATCGTTACTTTTTCGAGACTTAATCCAAGAACACTAAGACCAACGGCGATAGAAATGATAAAGCCTAAATAGCCGACCCCGGTTACGATGGAATTGCGTAAGCCTGAATCAAGATAAGTGTGCGGTAAATAGGTATTGTTCAACCAACGCTGGATGCCGCGCGTAAAAAGAATACCCGCACCTAAAATTACAACGGCAAACAAAGCGGCACCGAAAGAGATGGTTACATCGCCAATCGTGAAGCCGAAAATAACCGCACGAAGCGGCATTAAAATATCGCCTGAATCGACTCGCCAAGGCGCTAGTGCAAAGGTCGCGCTAAGGCCCAAGATCAGTAATTGGGTTACGCCCGAAAGGATAACGGCCAATTGCTCAATCGCTTGACGAGACAGTCCCGTAGCCGACTGTATGGAACGAAAAAGTTTTGTTTCTGGGCGAAGCGATTGATCAAACACGGCGCTTGAAAGATGGATCGCCAGAAATGTTAGCGTTGCCAATATAGACAGCGTTGCGAGCTGATCGCTAAGAAAAGCGGCGAGCGCTGAATAGCCAAATAGAACGGCAACCAAAATGCCAAACACGATCAGCCACGCAAGCATCCGGGCAATCACGATCCATATTGGTCGTGTTTCTGAACCGTTAGAATCAACATTGGTGGATGGTTGTTCTTCCGGTTTGATCGCATGAAGCCCTGCCGCCAAAATACAAGCGACCAGCAGTGCAAATAATGATTTTGATAAAACGGAAAGCGCAAGACCCGCAGCAATGGCTTGAGTTACACCCTCGACGATACGACCGATGACGATGATCAAACTTACCTGGCCCGCAAGAGCGGACAGCCTAAAAGCTGTTCGATTAGGGAGCGTTAACAGACGCCACTCCGGCTTTGCGGTAGCTAGGAGTCCTTCGGCGAGACCTCTGATGAGACTGACAAAAACTGCGCCGTGCAAAACGATAAGCATCACTTTTTCGACGCGCGATGGTAAAATATCCGCACCGTTAATCGCCTGCCCAATCGCATAGGTTCCTGCGGCAGGAATGAGGAAGCCAATCCCGCCGAAAGCAATCGCACGCAACCCCTTTTGTATCGGTGTTGGATTACCAAACAACGTCGTACGTTCAATAGCCGCAAGGACTTTACGTCGCGCGAAGGCGGTTGCGGCAACCGTTAAAAGCAAACCAAAAAAGATAAGGAGACCACCAACAAGCCCTGCACGATTAACAGCACGGCTATAGGTATCTTGAGCGACAATTAACAGAGCACGAACATCATGGCCCAAATTTATAGCAACATCCGTCCAGAGCGACGGGGATAGAATACTCGATGATGGAGCAAATAATTGCTCCGCAAAAAGAGTACGACGTTTATCGGAAATTGCCGTCGATAATTGATCGGATTGGACAAGAAGCGCCCGGGCAAGCTTTACAGTTTCCTCGACATCCTTCACCGCCTTTTCTCGGTCATCGCGCTCTTTGGTAATTTCAGGGCTTTCGGGCGGCGACTTATCGTCGGGACGTGGTCCCAATTCCTTCAAGCGAGACCGCACAGCATCAGCGCGCGGCGCCTGCTCGTCAGCAACGGTTTTGATATCGGCTGCGATCTCGTCAATCTGCTTGCGGTTTTCCTGCAATACCAGATCGGATGTTACACGCGTCGTGACAGATGTCTCGATCTGATCCAGCTGAAGCCGCAACCCATCCAACCGCGAACGGATCGCCGATTGTTCTTGCGCAACCGAAAGGGATGAACTGGTTAAAACCAGCAGCGCGAGGAGAGCAAAAGAGGAGATGTAGCGACGCAATAGAAACATCAGATTCCTTAAATCCTGCGGCGATGACGGAATAATACCGCTCCGCACAAGGTCAGGCAAACATGGCCGGAAAATGACACATCCCAGCTTATTTATTCTTTTTTGCCCGCTCTACGCCTTCCAAAATCAGCTTTTTAGCCTCAGCCGCATCGCCCCACCGAACGATCTTAACCCATTTGCCCGGTTCAAGATCTTTATAATGTTCAAAGAAATGCTCGATTTGATGCAAGGTGATTTCAGGCAAATCGGTATAATTTTCGACTTTCTCGTAGCGGCGTGTCAGCTTGAGGCTTGGAACAGCGACGATTTTTTCGTCTTGCCCTGCTTCGTCTTCCATAATGAGAACGCCGACGGGCTTAACGCTCATAATAGCACCGGGGATAATCGCGCGTGTATTGGCTACAATCACGTCGCACGGGTCGCCATCGTCCGACAGCGTATTGGGAATAAACCCATAATTTCCAGGATACCGCATCGACGTATATAAAAAGCGATCCACGACCAACGCGCCCGCTTCTTTGTCCATTTCATACTTGATCGGCTCCCCGCCGATCGGGACCTCAATGATAACATTCACGTCATCTGGGGCATTGGCACCTAATGAAATGGCCGAAAGATTCATGGTTTCATTCGCTTTCATGATGAAATTGGCAAGATAAGCCTGTGTATGAGGCTAAGCTTCATCAGGCAAGAACGACTTTATGCGAAAGTAAAAAACGTCGTAATTCTTTGACATATGGCCGATAACTACCCATCTTATAGCCAGATGATGAATGATTCCTCCCCCACCCGTAAAACCCGCAACCCCTATTACAAGGGGCCTGTTTCTGATCATTTCGATGGGGAGCATTTCTTTAATCCCGGTCGCCGCTGGGCTAAATCCTCGTCGGATTTGCTGAAATGGATGTTGGAACGACGCTCTGAACGTTGGCCCAAAGATCACCCAAGTCCTTTTTCTGACCGGCCACCGCGTAGGATTACCGGTTTTGATATGAGGGTCAGCTTTGTCGGGCATGCGAGCTTTTTAATCCAAACGGCGGGTCTCAATATTCTTCTCGATCCGGTTTGGTCGGATCGCGTATCCCCTCTCCGGTTTGCAGGGCCTAAACGCGTCAACGCGCCCGGGATTGATTTTGCACGGTTACCGCCGATTGATGTCGTTTTGGTTTCCCACAATCATTATGATCACCTCGACATCACAACCTTGCGCCGGCTTCATGCCGATCATGCACCGCGTATCATTACGCCGCTTGGCAATGATACAATCATTAAGATGGCCCATAGCGACATTCGGGTTGAGGCCCATGATTGGGGCGACCGAATCGATTTAGGCAATGGTGTTTGCGTGCATCTCGAGGAAGCCTATCACTGGTCCGCGCGGGGCATACGGGATCGTCTACGCGCTTTATGGGCGGCTTTCGTTATCGAAACCCCGGGTGGTAAAATTTATCACATCGGCGATACCGGTTTTCACGATGGCAAGATTTTTCCTGCGGTACGGGAAAAGCATGGGCTGATCAAACTCGCGATCTTACCCATCGGGGCTTATGAGCCGCGTTGGTTTATGGCCGAGCAGCATATGAATCCGGATGAGGCTGTTCGTGCTTTCATCGCCTCAGGCGCTCAGCGAGCGGTTGCCCATCATTGGGGGACGTTTCAACTCACCCATGAAGGCGTCACAACGCCGCCCGACGATTTGCGCAAAGCGCTGAAGGCTCATGGCGTTATTGAAGAGCGGTTTGCTGTTCTAAGACCCGGCGAAGTTTTATCGGTCAAATGATTATTTCTTTGGCTGAACGAAAATATTAATCGTTGTTCCGGGCGATGACGCCGTTTCACCGAAGACGAGATATTCTTCGATAAAGGCGTCTTTTACGACAATATCTTTGGCATCAAGATAGGCCGTGATTTGCTCGTAAGCTCCATCGATTTCGTCATAAGAGGCGAGATGGGCGAAGCGTATCGCTTTGCCCGATGGGGTGGTGCCTAATTTGATATCGGCACCCAAATCGGATGGGGACGCCGTCGGAGCCGATGCAATCGGTAAAATGGCATCATAGGTGAAGGCGGTATCATTCGTTTCGACAAAAACCGTGATGGGGTAACCGGAGACAACAAGACCGGCCTTTGCGGCTGCCGACTGCCCGCGGGCAAACGCTGCGCGCAAATCGCCATAAGCCGTTTCCCATTGTGCCTTACCGCGCACGACGATGGCGGGCTTTGCCGTAAGCTCTAATGAATCAGGCAATGTCACTTCCGACACCGGAGGCGCAAGACTGGTGAGGGTTGGTGCTGGAGCAGACATGGCATTTGACGCCTCAGGCACCGGAATCGCGCCCTGCGGGGTCGACTGCTGGGCTGGCACTGGATCGGCCTTTGGAGCTGCTGTGCTTGTGGACGGAGCCGCCAGTGGGGCTGTTTCAATCACGGGTGCGGTTGTTTGGGCGAAGACGGAAACGGACATGGTCATGATCAGCAGTGACGCCGCGCCAAATCGGGCAACGCTCAAATACAGACGACTCATTCCACACCCCTTCCCGACGGCCAAACTGATTCGCCGCACGCTTATTGTTAGAAGAATAGAACGTGGCGAAAGCGAGGTCGAGAAGCGTATGACTGGCCTCGGCGTTATATAATATGATATGGGGCCTTAAAATCAGGATAGATCATGACCAGCGCATTAACAGGCCGTCCCTATGTGAAAATGAACGGGGCCGGGAATGAAATTACCATTCTGGACTTACGCGGCAGTAGCCTTACCGTTCTGCCCGCGGAAGCGCGCGCGATTGCGCAAAATCCGGAAACGGCCTTTGACCAATTAATGGTTTTGTTTGATCCCCATACGGCGCAGACCGATGCCTATATGCGGATTTTCAACACCGATGGCAGTGAATCATCGGCCTGTGGCAATGGCACGAGATGCGTCAGCTGGTATGTCCTTGAAGGTGAAAGTCGCAACACTCTGAAGCTTGAGACGGCAGCAGGTCTTCTTGATTGCCGCAGAGAGGGACCGCTCGCCTTCATGATTGATATGGGCATGCCTCGCTTCGATTGGCAGCAGATTCCTCTCGGGCGGCCACAAGCCGACACGAAGGCGATTGATTTTCATTTTACGACATCGAACGGAAAGCACTTAGCCAATCCCGCTTGCGTGAATATGGGCAATCCGCACGCGATCTTCTGGGTGGAGGATGTGGAAGCCTATGCGCTCGATGTGAATGGACCAGTACTTGAACATGATCCAATGTTTCCAGAACGCGCAAATATCTCGCTCGTCGAAGTCAAAAGCCGCGACCATATCATCCAAAAAGTATGGGAGCGTGGGGCAGGGCTTACCCTTGCTTGTGGCTCGGGCGCATGCGCGGCAGCGGTGGCTGCAGCACGTCTTGATCTGACGGATCGCAAGGTCCGTGTTACTTTGCCGGGCGGTGATCTGTTCATTGAATGGCGGAAGACGGATGACCATGTGTTGATGACGGGACCTGTAGCACTTGAGCATCGTGGCCAGCTTAGAGCGAGCCTGTTTGAAGGCATGTCCTGATGAGCGTTGAGCTCGTTACCTTTGGTTGCCGATTAAACGTCGTTGAATCGGAGGCAATCAAGCATGCCGC
>Ga0209188_1003384_pt1 | contig 11060 bp, 10 predicted proteins | sample C_130625_EF_Meta_FD_187307 | JGI IMG/M metagenome (GOLD analysis project Ga0209188, IMG submission 187307) | Freshwater microbial communities from Lake Croche, Canada to study carbon cycling - C_130625_EF_MetaG (SPAdes) (version 2) | ecosystem: Environmental > Aquatic > Freshwater > Lake...
TGAGCAATTTTATCTGATCCATCTTGTAGACCATGGTCAATAACTAAAGCAACCACTTCAATACTGTGATGTGAAGCTTCTATGTGAGAGGCCACTGCAAGAGCTAGGGAGTCGGCTCCACCAGATACTCCAATTAAGATTCTTGCGGATGCCTTCTCCAGCCATGGTTTAACAGCTTGTCGCAAAACAAGTGTTGATTTCATACTTTAAACACGCCCACCTGATGGCATTAAACCGGAGATGCTGTACATGTTTGAGAAGAGCAATCCTTTAGATTTTGAATTTGCTTCCCACATCATTCCGTTGCCAGCATAAATTGTAATGTGGTGAATATTTTGAATAGTTCCGTCATATGAGTAGAAAAGTAAGTCACCAGGCACTAATTGACTAAAGGGAACTCGCTGCGAGGCAACAAAGTAAAGAGCCGCGTTCAAGCGTGACCACTCTGGGTAGCCTAAGCCAGCTGATTTATAAGCAGAATAAACTAAACCTGAACAATCAAAACTATTTGGTCCTTGCGCACCCCACACATATGGCTTGCGAGCGAGTACCTGCTTCTTAGCAAATTCAACCGCCGTAGTTCTGATGGCCTCTGTGGAGCGAATAGTTGAGCGGCCGGTGAATCCTCTATCGGGCCAAACTTTTGATTGACCCGAAGTATGCGCAGCAGTATTTGCACTTGATTCTTCTAGTTGAGAGAGTGCTAACTGTTGCTGGAGGGTGATTCTAAAATTACGTGCTTTCTGCAACTCAACAATTAATTGAGCTTGTTCGGCCTTTAGTTTATCAACTTCAGATTGCTGGGCAGACTTTGCGGAATCTGCTTCCACTTTTGCCACTGCAACTTTTGCAGTGGCTGTTGCCTGAGCAGCCTTGGCTTGAGTCGCAGCAACTTTTGCTGCTTGAGCGACTACGAGGGCAGATTTGTATCGTGCTAATGCCACCGAATCTGATGCACCAACTTGGTTAAGCAGACCGAGTCGATCAATAAGGTCTTGTGGGCCATTCGATTCTAAAACGCTATTAAGAGATGTAAAACCACCACCGTGGATATAGGCATTAGCTGCCATACGGCCAATCGTTCTATTCGCCTCTACAACTGCAACAGCAGTTAATGCTGCATGTGCTGTTGCCGCATTGGCTTGCTTAGTTGCTAGTAATAAAGCGGATTGGGCATGTACTAATTTAGATTTTGCGCTCTGGGCCTTAACGGTTAATTTTTGTAACACATTTGTCGCTGAACTTAGTTTTTGTTGTGCGGCGGCGGCAGCTTGTGCTTTTGCATTTTCTGCAGTTTGAGCTGCAGCGATTTCTTCCTTCGTAGGTGGCTTAGGTTTTGGCGTAGCAGCAAATGTTGATTGAGGAATCAGCACAAACAAAGCGAATACGGCGATAGTCGCCTTCGCCTTGTGGTGGATCCGCATTGTCTTCATTGAAATAGCCCCCTGGGGAAGGAATCACATAAGGATAAGTGATCAGCCTGCCCAGGGCGGGCTTTTAAACCTGAGAATAATCTGTGTCGTTAGTTAGATACATCTCGCTTTTTGAAAAGTATCGCAACCACGATTGCACCAAATAATAGATAACTTCCAGAAGTCACTAATGAACGTTGATAGCTAATAATGGATGTTCCCCCTTGGGAAATGTTCGCAAAGTTTGCAGCTGGCAGCCACTTTGTAGTGGATGAGATAACGGCCCCTAAAATATTTTCAAGAATTAAGCACCAGAGAACCCCAATTGAAATAGAGGTGATGGGCGATCTAAACAAAAGGCCCAAAATCATTCCTAGAGTTCCAAAAGCAAGTGTCCCAAGAAAAATATTGATAACTGTTTCGCCTAGCAGTTGGAGACCCGACCCTGTTAACCAAGCACTTGTGCTAATTGCTGAACGCGGGGCAAGAGCAAAAGAAATACTTAATGCAAATATAGCTGCTGCTACTTCAAGCCAGATTGTAAAAAAAGCCATGGCAAAATACTTTCCAAGAAGTACTTTTAACCTAGATGGTTGACGTACCAAAATATTGCGCAAGGTTCCAAGGGAATATTCTTGCGCCGTTTGTGAAGCAAAAACACAGAGTGCAACAATTCCTAGAAAAAAGCCCATTATTTGAAATCCGTAAACGAGCCCGTTTTTACCACTCAAGAATTCATTTGTGATGAGGACGCCCCTTGCACCATTTGGTTTGCCAGTCTCAACTCTTAGAAAAACAAATGATGTGAAGAACGCAGTCAGTAAGGCAACTCCAATCAAAGTTGGAATAAGCAAAGTTTTCCTACGCAGCTTTCGAAGTTCACCAAACATCACTCTTATCATTTACTCACCTGTCATTTCAAAGAAAGTTTCTTCAAGGCTTGGCTGAATTACAGCAAGCCCTGACAGGGTGATGCCTGCCTCAAATGCCAGCCTATTAAATGAAGGCGCCCAATCAACTGCTCCAAAAATTGTTATCGAACCATCAGCGACAGTTGCTTTCTTGCCATGCTTGGTAGCGATCTCTACTAGCTTATTTAGATCGACTGCAAATTCTGGCTTAACAACCAGAAGTGGGTTTTGTGCTGCCAACAAATCATCTGTTCGCCCAGTAAATATCACTTTGCCTTCACGAAGCATCACTAAGTGATCAGAAATCATCTCGAGCTCACTGAGTAAATGTGAAGAAACAAAAATGCTCGTTCCAGACTTAGCCATGTCTTTAATCAAGTTTCTTATTTCCTGAATCCCCGATGGATCTAAACCATTAGTTGGTTCATCCAAAACAAGTAACTTCGGTTGTGGGAGTAGGGCTGCTGCAATTCCTAAACGCTGTTTCATGCCAAGTGAGTAAGTTTTATATTTTGAATCGCCTCGATCTCCCAGACCAACTTGCTCAAGTAGTGTGGCGACTCTGTTTTGGCTAAACCCACCAATTGAGGCAAGAACTCGTAAATTCTCGGCGCCTGATAAAGCAGGATAAAAAGCTGGGCCCTCGATCATTGCCCCTACTTGTGACAAATATTTTTCTGGATGCTTTATATCTTCCCCTAATACAGTGCCGCTGCCGTGAGTTGGTTTGATGAGACCAAGAAGCATTCGCATCGTTGTGGTTTTACCCGAACCATTCGGCCCCACAAAACCGCAAATAGAACCCACTGGAACTTCAAATGAAGCTTGGTTCACAGCCTGACGGTCACCATAAACTTTTGAAAGCTCTGAGACTGAGATGGCTAAGTCGCTCATGATTTAGCAACCAGAATGCCAACTACAAGCAAGAGTGAGTAAATACTTAAATAGGTTATGGACCACTGAAATAGCTTCGCCGCAGAGGCTCCTGAATCAATCCCTCCGATTTTTACAAGTTGGGACATGAATCCGATTGCTAAAACGATTGTTATTGCCCAGATCCAAATCGGCATATGGGCTGACCACAGGACACTAAGTGAGGCCGCAATCATAAAAATTGTGTGAAACCACATCTGCTTTTGAACTGACTTGATTGAGGCAACAACTGGAAGCATCGGAATTCCTGCGGCTTTGTAGTCATCTTTATATTTAATAGCCAATGCCCAGAAGTGTGGTGGAGTCCAAAAGAAAATCATCCCAAAAAACAACCAAGCTGTAAGTGAAAGCGAATTTGTTACTGCTGCCCACCCAATGAGCACCGGCATGCAACCCGCGATTCCTCCCCAAACAATATTTTGAGAGGTACGTCTTTTGAGCCAAAGCGTATAGCCAAAAACATAAAACAATATTGCTAGTGCAGTCAAAATTGTTGCAAGGTGCGTAGTAAAAATCCAAAAAATGACTAACGCGACGAAACTAAGAGCGCCTGCAAAAATGGTCGCAGCAAACTCACTTACTTCGCCTTTTACAATTGGACGCTTATCGGTTCTGCGCATTAACCGATCTGACTCAACTTCGATCACCATATTGAAAGCATTTGCTGCTCCTGCAGCGAGTGTCCCCCCAATAAGTGTGGCAATTGTGATCTTTAGCGATGGATATTTGTGTGCATGATTAGAAGCATAAGTAGCGAGAAAAAGTGCGGGGAGCGTTGTAACTAACAACAGCTCTACAACGCGTAACTTCATCAGCGCAACGTATGAGGAGGCCTTGAATTGGCTCATAACGGCATAGTAACCACAATTTGAGGCCTTTAGGCGTGGGCGATTGTGCCTAACATCTTGTCTATAGTGACCATTGCGGCCTTCGCATCAACATAATGTTTGCGGATATGGTCTGCAACAATCGCAAAGACATACTGTTCGGATCCAACCGTGACATAACCTGCCATGCTTATTGTTGTACTTAGTGTGCCTGTTTTTGCTTTAACTAATCCAATTGCACTTGGTGCATCCGTTACAAAGCGATCTTTAAGCGTTCCACTGACTCCTGCCAAAGGCAGTCCATCGTAAATAATTTTATATTGTGGATTATCTCGAATCACAACTAACAAATCTGCAATCTGGCGGGTAGTGACTCGAGTGTCATGTGAAAGTCCGTTTCCATCCTCGATTAATAAACCATCTGCGGGAATGTTGTATTGCTTCATTACTTTTTCAAATGCTGCCTGAATTCCAGTTGTGTCATTTATAAATCCCATATTCACGGCAGCGGTGCGAGCTAGACGATCAGCTAAAACGTTATCACTCCACAATAGACAGAACTGAACAATGTCAGAAAGCTTTGGTGAAGTGATATGTTCAATTTGCGTAACTGCTAGTGACTTGCCAACAAGCGGTGAGGAAAGCTGCTTAAGATGAATGCGAACTTTTCCACGATAATAAGAAACAAGTTTCTCAAGATCTTGGGTGTATACCCCGCTATATTCCAAAGTCATGTAACGCAGTCCGGGATTTTCTTTGAGTACTGCCTTGATGAGACTTGGGGAGTAGGAGCGGTGGTACTTGTTAGCCTCAAGAGAACTTGCCGTGATCCAAGGGTCACTTTCTCCAAGAACAACAAAGTTATGTGGGTTATTCGTAGAGCTAATGGTTGTTGTATAAGTTTTATCTGGACTAAATGTGTCAAGAACAGCAGTCATCGAGAAAAGTTTTAGCAACGAAGCAGGGGCCCTTCTCACATCCGCTGCATCTGAAAAAATTGTCTCTTTGGTGTTTGGGTCAACCAAAATAATTCCTGGGTGGTTGAGAGTTGGTGAAGACGCCAATTTCACAAAATTCGCTGGCACGGTGAGTGCATGTGCCGGGACACTTTGGCTGGTCAAAACAAGAGCAGTTGATATAACTGCAGATACTTTGATCAGTCGATTACGCATAGTGGAATTATGCCTTCATTGTCTGAGAATTTATGGATTAAGGTGCTCTAGTGAAGAGTGAAATTGGTCCTGGTGAATTTTTCCCTGTTGTCGGAGTTGGGCCACATCCGCTTCCCTGGCCAGTAGATAATCGATTAGATCCAGAGTTGCTTGAAAACGGTGATAAGAGAAATGTTTTAGATCACTATCGCTATTGGAAAGTTGAAGCAATTGTTGCTGATCTCGACACGAAGCGTCATCCACTTCAAATTGCAATTGAAAATTGGCAGCACGATCTAAATATTGGATCAGTAGTTAGAACAGCAAATGCCTTTAACGTCACCCATGTCCATATCGTTGGCAAGCGAGACTGGAACCGCCGGGGAGCAATGGTGACCGATAAATACCTTCATGTACTGCACCATCCAACTGTGGAAGATTTCGCGAAGTGGTGCAAAGAGAACTCAACTCCGATAATTGGAATTGATAACCTCCCAATTTCTCAAAAATTAGAGGGCTACTCACTACCCGAGAAATGTGTGCTTTTCTTTGGCCAAGAAGGTGCCGGGATGTCAGATGAAGCAGTAGCGATCTGCTCGGTGGTGCTTGCAATTGAACAGTATGGATCAACGAGATCGATGAACGCGTCTGCAGCTGGCGCTATAGCCATGTATGCATGGGCTATGCAACACTTGAATAATTAGTCTTCAATTACCTCTGTAACGGATGCAATACGACGATCAATTTCATCTGCTTCATTTACCCGTCCAAGTGAACGCAAGACATCAGAAATACGTCGTTCTATTTCAACGATGAATTCAAAATCTTTCCATTCATTCTCCGCCGTAGTCTCAAGTACGCTCTCAAGTGTTTCTAGGCCATCTTCTTCTGCGCCAACCATAATCTGCGCTTTACCTAATTCAAATAGTGAATAAGTCTCACGACGGTTATCATGTGCGGTTACAAAAACATCAACTGACTTTTGAGCAGCTGATAACGCTTCTTCTCCCTCGCCTAACTCCACAAGAGCGTGGGCAATCTTTTGATCACAGCGGGCAACATTGATTACTTCTTTAATATTTTTAAAGAGTACCCGAGCTTCCCTGAATGCTTCTAATGACTTCTCATGCTGGCCAAGCTCGCGGTGCGCACAACCGATTAAATGAAGATCATTTGCTGCGCCAGACTCATTTCCTTCGACAAGATGCTCCTGAACGCATTCACGCATGCACTCGATTGTCTTCTCATAATTCTTTGAACCAAACCACCATTCGCCAAGTGTGCAAGCTAAATCAATTGCTAAAGGAGATTTAGATTCGCGAAGCAATTCGACTGCTTTACTCATTGCATATGCTGCCTCTGAGTTTCTTTTTAATTGGTTGAGGTTGTAACCAATTGCCGAGTATGCCTGGGCCAAACCGTCAGAGGGTGCGACAGGTCCGAGTTCAGTGTAAATATCACGAGCAGTCTCAGCGAGCGCAAGAGCTTCGTCATATTGTCCACGGGCATAAATGCGAGCACTCAATTCATAATAAGTATTAGCGCGCTCTAGTCCAGTTGTTTCTGGAATTCTTTCCCACAGCATTTCTTCAGTGATGATGTCATCTGATCCTAAATCGTCATCTTCACTCAATGTGGGCCCCTTCTGTCTTGGTGATAAATGAAACCCTAGCAAGGCACGGCTTGGCGCGCAGGCGCAACGCAGAGAAGTATCCTTAGAAGATGCCGATCAATCGACGCCAATTTCTTAAGACTGGGCTCATTGCTTCAGCTGCCACCACGCTTGGAGCAGGCTCAGCGGGTGCATCTGCTAATAAAGATGTCACCAACGGTTCGCGCTCAAAGCCCCTCATAGCTCTTACCTTCCATGGGCAAGGTGATCCCATCATTGTTGGCAAGCTCTTGGACATACTCAAGAGCACTTCAACGCCCATATCCGTCTTTGCCATTGGCACCTGGCTCCAAGGATTCCCATCTGTTGCAAAGCAGATGCTCGATGCTGGTTATGACATCGGAAACCACACGATGCACCACTATCAAATGAAAACATTGTCAGCGAAAGTTGCCCAGGCAGAAGTTGCTGGGTGCGCGGCAGAGTTAAAGAAACTTATTGGCAATCATGGCAAGTGGTTTCGTCCCTCTGGTACACAATATTCAACGCCCATCATTAGAGCTGCCGCCCAGAAGTATGGCTACAAGCAATGCATCTCTTACGATGTCGATTCACATGACTACCAAGATGTTGGAAAAACTAAAGTCCTGGCAGATATCGCAGGATCTATTCAGAATGGAAGTATTGTGAGTCTGCATTTTGGGCATCAGGACACGGTTGATGCAATGCCAACCCTGCTAGAGAACTTGAGCGCAAAAGGATTGAAGCCGGTCACACTCAGCACACTCTTTGGAGTATGAAGAAGATAAAATGAAAAAGTTTTTTGCCGTACTCACAATCATGTTGACTCTGGCGTCAACGAGTGCTTTTGCTGCACCTTTGCCAGGCATGCCACCGCTCCTAGATGAAAATAATATTTATGCTGCAGATGGTCCAAATATGCTGAGCTCAGTTGTTAAAGATTTTCCAGAACGTGTCTATGTTCCAAACCACGGGGCAAATACTCTCTCTGAAATTGATCCAAAAACTTTTAAAGTAATCAGAACTTTTCGAACACCTAAAGGCCCTCAGCACGTAGTCCCATCGTGGGATTTAAAAACACTCTGGGTCAATGACAACGAGGGTAACTATCTCACTCCTATTGATCCCATGACGGGACTGCCTGGGAAATCAATTTACGTGCACGATCCATACAATCTTTACTTCACCCCAAATGGCAAATATGCGATCGTTATGGCTGAAGCAGATAAGCAAATCGTTTTTCGCGACCCACACACGATGGCAATCAAGAAGGAAGTTCCTGTCCCTTGTGATGGCGTCAACCACGCTGACTGGACCAAAGATGGAAACTACTTCGTGGTGAGTTGTGAATTTTCAGGCCAGCTATTACTTATGGATACAGCCAAGATGGAAGTAGTAAAAACTATAAAACTTCCCCACACCTACAACAAGATGCCAATGCCACAGGATGTGAAGATTTCATCCGACGGTTCTACTTTTTATATTGCAGACATGATGTCTAATGGCGTATGGGTAATGCCTGCAGATAATTTTGGTCAATTAAGTTTTATAAAGACGGGTAATGGAGCGCACGGCATATATGTCACACGCGATGCTAAAAATATGCTTATTACTAATCGTGGTGAAGGAAGTGTTTCAGTACTTCGGCTTTCAGATAACAAGCTCACAGCGAAGTGGAAGATCCCTGGCGGTGGAAGCCCGGATATGGGTGGAATCTCTGCCGATGGCACACAATTTTGGGTAACCGGTAGATATAACAATGTCGTGTACGTCTTTGACATAGTTCAGGGGAAGTTTTTGCGTAAGATTGCCGTTGGTAAAGAACCACATGGTTTGGCTTATTACCCACAACCAGGTCGGTATTCTCTCGGACATACAGGAGTATTTAGATAATGAACTCACAGAGCCGAATCCCATTATGGATTGGGCGCCTGACATTACTTCTTGGAATATTTAACGTAGCTGCTAACGTATTTAGAAACTTTAAACCTGCAGCTAATCAACTTGATAAATATGCTCCATTGCTGGTGAACTCAACAGCCTTTTCGACTGCACTCTTCACATCAATTGTTTTGATACTGGTCGCGCGCGGCCTGATGCGCCGCAAACATCGTGCTTGGAGCCTAGCTCTCATCATCCTAGTTATAAATGGGGTTGCAGAACTTTTTAGAATACATATTCACTTCATCCAGCTAGTCGTGAACTTAACCCTTCTCGTTGTGCTCGTCATATTCCGTAAGGAATTTTATGCGGTGTCTGATCCATCGACGAAGCGTCAACCTTTTACCGTATTTATTAGAATTCTCCTGCTGACAGTTCTCAGTGGTGTTACGTTGATTTACTTTAGACATGGCCATCAAGTGGTTGGAAACCCAACTTTTTCTGATGTTCTTCAAACAGTTCTCCAGGGACTGGTTGGAATTTCAGGTCCAATTAAATTTGCCTCACGGACAGTTTCAGATACTGTCGATAACACACTTGGAGCTTTAGGGGTCTTCACTGTTGTGCTCCCCCTGTGGCTTTATTTTCGTAGAGTCACACCTCTTGCAAAACTAAGTTCGGATGAGATCGAGCAGGTCAGGAAACTTATTCAACATGACGCCGACCAAGATTCACTTGGCTATTTCGCAACGCGCAGGGATAAAAGTGTTGTGTGGACCCAGAACCAAAAAGCTGGAATTGCTTACCGCGTGGAAGGCGGAGTGATGCTTGCAAGTGGGGATCCATTTGGCGAATTTAGTTTGTGGCCAGATGCCATTAATGAATTTCTAAACATCGCCAGAGCGTATGCATGGACTCCGGCAGTGATGGGATGTAGCGATCGAGGCGGGGAAGTCTGGGTAGAGCATGCTGAGATGACCGCAATTGATATTGGTGATGAGGCAATCATTAAAGTTTCTGACTTCACTCTTGAAGGTAGGCCAATGGCAAATGTTCGCCAAATGATTAACCGAATTGCTCGAAAGGGATACGTCACAACAACTTCTAAGTGGTCGGAAGTAGATCCAGCAACGAAAGTGAAGCTGCGCAAACTTGCTCATGATTGGCGCTACGGTGTTGCTGAACGGGGATTCTCAATGTCTCTGGATCGCTTTGGAGATGATGAAGACAGCAATACATGCATCACAATTGCCTACCTCAACGGTGAAATCAAAGGGCTGCTTTACTTTGTCCCATGGACAACTGATTCACTTTCACTTGATCGCATGCAGCGTGAACGAGGAACAGATGCAGGTATTAACGAATTAATGATCGCAGATACTGTTGCGTGGAGCAGGGAGCATGGAATTACCCGTATTTCACTCAACTTTGCTGCCTTTCGTTCACTCTTTGAACGTGCTGACAAAATAAGTGCTGGCCCAATTACACGCGGGACGCGAAACTTTATTCGATTTTTCTCTAACTTTTTCCAAGTGGAATCTCTCTATCGCTTCAATGCCAAGTTTCAACCTGAGTGGGAAACACGCTACGTTCTCTACCCACGTGGTGCTGACCTTCCAAAAGTTACATGGGCCGCTCTTCGCGCTGAAAAATTTATTACCGGCTTTCGTAAAAACTAATAATTAAGGAGTCTCTACGCTCTGCTGGCTAAGCCACTGAAAACCGGGACCAACATACGGCTTCCATACTTCAATGTTATGCCCACCACTTGAAATCGGTATGTATTTAATTGGAACAACGCTATCAATTTCATTCATGAATGTCCTTGCTGAGTTTGCAGCAAATTTATCTTTAACGCTGGAGATAATCATTATTTTTGTATTTGTTGCGCCAGCTTTAATGACTTTTACAAGATCATATTTTGCAGATAAAAATTTACGTTCACGCTTTGACATGCCAAGAGAGAACATAGGTTGGAAATATCCAGCAAGGACCACAGCATGCGAATATTGACCTTGGTGAAGCACAGCAGCTTCCGCTGCGCACCAGCCTCCAGTTGAATAACCAAATGCTCCCCATGGGCGGGAATCAACGCCAAGAAACTTCTCAGCAAATGTCCGCATATCGGATGTAATCCAAGTTTCAACTTGGGCACCACCATCAAAATTCATGCATTCAGTATCTTGACCGGGCACAACATTAATCGCCGGAATAATTAGAATAGTTGGCTGAATCTCATTCGCGATCTCTAACTTTTCCATGGTTGTAACGCCATCTATCGCGCCAATCCACGTTTGAGGAACACCCGGTGT
>Ga0209188_1003385_pt1 | contig 11059 bp, 10 predicted proteins | sample C_130625_EF_Meta_FD_187307 | JGI IMG/M metagenome (GOLD analysis project Ga0209188, IMG submission 187307) | Freshwater microbial communities from Lake Croche, Canada to study carbon cycling - C_130625_EF_MetaG (SPAdes) (version 2) | ecosystem: Environmental > Aquatic > Freshwater > Lake...
CCAATGCGTTGCAGATAAAAAATAGTTTTCCTCATATTCCTTTGGTTGTAAGACTTCATGCGCCTAATCATTTAGTGGAATCTTTAAAGAAAAGGTATATCACGTTTTTTCAAAAGCTGAGATTTTTTTTGGGGGCATTAAGAAGATTAAAATGGGATTTGGGTTATTGGCGTAAGTATAAAAAAGAAAATGACAGAGATTATCAATTCACTTTAAATGCAGATTATATTACAGCACCTTCAAATGCCATGAAAGATTGGGCAGTTAAAAATTGGAATATAGCTCCTGATAAAATAACCGTCATTCCCAATATTTTTATTCCGCCAAACCAATTTTTGAATATCCCAATTGCAAATGATTATCAATACAAAACAGTACTTTTTTTTGGTAGATTGAATGTGTTGAAAGGTTTGGTCACTGCTACAAAAGTGATGAAAAATATTTTATTAAAATATCCCGAATGGAAATTTGTAGTGATTGGTGAAGATGGAAAAAGTCCTAATAAGGATTTAACTATGAAGCAATGGATGATGTCAGAGTTGAAATCTGTTAATCATCAGGTTTTATTTTATGAGGGGGTAAGTTATGATCGTCTTCCAATTTTGATTGAGCAGTCTGAAATTATTTTGTTACCAAGTTTATTTGAAAGCTTCTCTTACACCTGTGCAGAAGCAATGGCAGCTGGAAAAGTTGTAGTCGGAAGTAACGCAGGTGGTATGAATGATTTGATTGAAAACGAGAAATCTGGATTTTTAGTCAATCCTGAAGATGAATACAGTCAAATTAAAACACTGGAAAAAATTATTGCCGACAATGAGCTTAGAGTAACCATTTCGACTAATGCTAGAAATAGCATTAATAACAAATCTATGATACGAATACAACAATCAAATTGTTTGGAATTTTACAATAGCATTATCTCAAGTAATTGACAAAAATAAAAGTATATCATTTTCATAACGGATCCGGAGGTGGTGTTTTATCAGTCATCAAAAATCTACTTTTGTACAAACAGCATGATGAAATTGAAAATCATATTATTTACACTATAAATAAAGATGTCTATAATGATTTTGCAATTCCTCTTGTATCTGAGGCTGCTAGTCAACAAGTTTTTTACTATTCAGCACTTTGGAATTTTTACCATACCTGTAAAATGCTTTCAAAATTATTTCCAACAGATGCTGTAATTGTGGCGCACGATTGGCTTGAATTAGGGATGGTTTCAAATTTAGGTTTAAAAAATAAAGTCATTCATTTTTTGCATGGAGATTATCAATATTATTTTGATTTAGCAATTAAGCATCAGCTTTGTATCGACAACTATATTTGTGTTTCAAATTCAATTAAAACCAAACTTGAGAAACTTATAAATTCAGAAAGTATTTGTTATTTAAGGTTTCCAGTAAAAAATATCACGCCAAATAATATTTCAAAAAAAATATCTTCTGTAGTTTTTATAGGAAGAGGAGAAAAGGCAAAAGGATATCATTTGCTACCAGAAATCGCAAAACTGATTGATGAAAAATTAAAAATTAGATGGGAAATATTTGGAGATATTTCATTGGAATGTAAAAATATACAATGGCAATCTTCAATACAAGTTAACTTCCATGGAAATGTCAATAATGATTATATAATTAATCAAGTTTCTAATTACGACTATTTTATTCTTCCATCACAAGCTGAAGGTATGCCAGTCTCATTAATAGAGGCAATGAAAGCAGGGTTAATTCCAATAGTAAATGATATTGAGGGTGGAATTCAAGAGCTTGTAGTAAATAATCATACTGGGTACAAAATCGAATTGAATAATATAAATGAGTTTGCAGAAAGAGTTATAGAATTAGAATCGAATACTTTATTGAAATTGAATATGAAATCAAATTGCATTTCACTTTCTAATGATTTATTTAATCCTGTTACAAACACAAATGAAATTGAAAAGAAAATCATAGAAGTTCAAAATTCAAAACTTAATTCAAGGCAATCAAAAAAAACTTACGGCAGTCGACTTGATCAAAAATGGATTCCGAATTTAATAACTAAAACGATTAGATCAATTTACCAATGAAACAAAGTCCTCTTATTAGTGTATTGATGACTGCATACAATCGTGAGTTATATATAGCCGAAGCAATTGAAAGTGTTTTAGCTCAAGATTATCAAAATTATGAATTAATTATTGTCGATGATTGTTCAACTGATCATACTGTTGAAATCGCAAATTCTTATCAAAAAAAAGATTCAAGAATTCAAGTTTATGTAAATAAAAAAAATTTAGGACAGTTTCTAAACAGAAATAAAGCAGCCATCATAAGTAGGGGTGAACTTTTAGTATTTGTAGATTCGGATGATACTATTAACAAAGATTCTTTATCGTATATTATAAAAGAATTTGAGAAATATCCAGCTGCTAATTTTGCAACAATTTATCATAAAAAAGACATTCAGGATTCAGTCATTATTACCTCAAGCGAAGCGATTAATAAGCATTTCTTTCAAGGTTCTTTTTTGCATATTGGACCTGGCGGAACTGTAATAAAAAAATCGTTTTTTGATAAAATTGGTGGGTTCTTAAATATTTACGGACCGGTTGGAGATATGTATTACAATATTAAAGCTGCTTCTAATACTGATGTTATTCTTTTGGCATATAATTATTTAAATTATAGACAACATGAAAACCAAGAGTTGAATAATCCTTTTTCGTATTTGTATAATGGCTACCGTTACTTTGATGATATGCTATTATTAGAAGATTTACCATTAACTAAAAAACAAATATCTTTTTTGAAAAAAAAGAATAAAAGAAGATTCTTATTGAATCTTATAAGGTACTACATAAAAAAAAGAAATCTTGGAGAACTTAAAATTGCAATAAAATTAGCAAGATTTAATATCCGAGATTTTTTTATAGCTATTTTTCAATTTTAAATTATAACAATATTGCTTAGGGGAATTAGTAATAAAATAAGTTTTCATATCCATAAGTTGTTTGTTTTCTTGTATGTTAATTATAAATTCATTATTCGAGACTCTTGGAAATCAATAGATGGGATTTGTCTTCCGCTTTACAGTGAAATAGGATTTAATACATTAAGATGGATTATTGATGGGGAATATGAAATTGGAGAAATTAACATCATTAAAAATACTATTGAAAGAGATGATATTATTTTAGAAATTGGTACAGGATTAGGTTTTGTTTCTTCCTATTGTGCAAAAATAACAAGCTCTTCTCAAGTTTTTACATTTGAAGCCAACCCTTTAAATTATGAATTGGCAAAATCTGTCTTTTTTAAAAATAATGTTTCCCCATCAATAAAAAATGCGTATTTAACTAATGAGGAAGGTTTCGTAGATTTTCCTATAAATCAAAAAAGCAGATTAGCTTCAAGTATAAAAGATAATACGAATGCTTTTTATACGATACAAAAATTAAATCTAAATAAAGTAATAACAGAAATAAAACCTACATATTTAATAATGGATATTGAAGGAGCTGAATTTGATGTTTTTTCTATAATCAATTTTCAAACAATTAAAAAAATCCAATTTGAATTACACCCATCTATTTTAGACAAATCAAAATGCGATTTTATTTTTAATTTGTTATCTGAAAATTCATTTCAGGTAGATACAACCAATTCCCTTCATCCTAATTATTATTTTTTAAAAAAATAATAATTTGAAAATTATACAAGTACTTAATCATTTCCTCCCTGAACAAACCGCTGGAACAGAAGTATATGTTTGGGCGCTTTCAAGGCAACTACAATTAAATAATATTGAAGTTGAAGTTTTAATTCCCAATCATAATAAATCAATTGATGAAAATTATTTTTATCATGAAATAAAAGTAATTAAATACGCAGAACCATCAGTTATTAACAGAGATTTAATAATGGGAAGAAGATCTCCTGACGGTCTTTCTAATTTTATTACATACCTAAAAGAAGCTAAACCCGATATAATTCATTTTCATGAAATTTCAGGAAGTAACGGAATAACATTGCAACATGTTACAGCCGCCAAAAAACTAGGTGTAAAAGTTATTATGACTTTTCACCTTGCAAGCAATTCTTGTAAAACTGGCACACTTATGTATCTAGAAAAAAGCATTTGTGATGGCAATATCGACATCAATAAATGCAGTCTTTGCTTTATTAATTCGAAAGGCGAATCAAAAATTACAAAAGCTGCATTTAATTTATCATCCATGCTCTACAATTTAAATATAAATGTATCAACTTGGAACAATAAAATTGGAACAGCCCTGAGTACACATACATTATTAAAATTTTTTAAAAATAATTTTAAAACTCTTATAGAAAATTGTGATAAAGTTGTTTCACTATCAGATTGGTACAAAAATATTTTGATAAGAAACGGAGTGAATGAAAATAAAATCAAGACAATAAAACAAGGTCTTGTTTATAAAACATCTGATCTACTGTTCGCTCAATCAAATCAAAATAAAAAAGCATTGCGTGTTTTATTTTTAGGAAGAATAAGTCCTTTTAAAGGCCTTCATCTTTTGATTGATGCAATAAAGCAATTGCCTCTTGACCAATTATCACTGCATATTTATGGACAATCTACAAAAGATCAGACCTATGAATTGAATTTAAAAGAAAAAACTAATCTACAAAGAAACATACATTGGATTGGGAAATTAAACCCTGAGAACGTTTTGTCAACAATACAACAATTTGATGTATTGTGTTTATGTTCTACATTTTCTGAAATGTCGCCTTTAGTAATTCAGGAAGCTTTCGCTGCAGGAATACCGGTAATTGCAAGTAATGTATATGGAAATGCAGAACAAATAAAACATAATGAAAATGGTTTGTTATTTGATTTCAATGACTCTAATTCGCTACGCATCCAAATAAAAAGATTATTAGAAGAGCCTTTGTTATTGCCCTCTCTTAAACAAAATATATCTAAGCCTAAATTATTTAAAGAAATAGGGAAAGAGTATATTAGTTTGTATGAAGAATTATTAAGAAACTAGTTAATTTGAAATCGTCTCGAAAAATATTGTTCATTACTACTCATAATCTCGCGACTAATCCCAGATTGGTTAAAGAGTTACAATTAGCGCTTTCACTTAATTATAAAGTCAGAGTTATTTGTTTTGAATTTGATAATTGGAGTAAGCAATTAAATGAGGAAATAAAATCAAGATTTAATGATATTGAATTTTATTGCATAGACGCAGGCCGTAAAAATATTTTTAATTGGTTTTCAAGTGTTGCAAAAGAAAATGTTTATAGATTAATAGGCAAATATTTTCCATTGTCGAATGCTATGCTTTCTCAAGCAATATCTCGAAGATCAAATCTTATTATTAATCAAATCAAAAATATAAAAGAAACAGATTTAGTTATTGGTCATAATCCCGGGGCGATTTATCCCTCACTTTTTGCAGCACAAAGATTTAATTGTAAAGCAGGTTTTGATGTTGAGGATTATCATCCAGGAGAGGGAGATAATGTTAGTCTTCAGACTTTGACATTTAATTTGATGAAAAGAAACTTCCCTTCTTTTGACTATTTGAGCTTTGCTTCTTTTCAAATACAAGAAAAATGTATAAATGAATTTAAAACAAGCAAAAAATCAATTTGTTTATCTATTTTAAATTATTTTGATAGTTTTGAATTTAAGATACCAATTGATATATCAACCGACAAGTTACAATTAGTATGGTTCTCCCAAAATATTGATATCAACAGAGGGTTGGAATATATTATTCCTATTATAAAAAAATATTCTCAATTTGTTGAATTGCATTTAATCGGTAATCTTTCTCAAAAGTTTGAAGATATAATCAAAAATTATAAAGAAGTATTAATCCATCATTCCCCAATATCACAATATGCTTTACATCAAAAGTTATCAGAATTCGATATTGGGATTGCAGTAGAAGATAATAAAACGGATAGCAATCGCAATCTTTGTTTGACTAATAAAATTATTAGTTATTATCAGGCCGGACTATACATTTTAGCATCTGATACTATTGCTCAACGTGAATTTTTACATTCAAGAACTATACATGGGAAGTGTTTTAAAAATGCTTTAGAATTTGAAATTGAACTAAAATCGCTTTTTGAGAATTTGGTATCAGTTAGAAATGAAAAAAAATCTCGTTTTGAATTAGCAAGTAAAGAAAATTGGGAAAATGAGTCAACAAGATTATCAAGCACTTGGTCAAATTTATTGAATTGAAAAGAGTTTTAATTATATATTCTCATTTTCCACCTTCCAATTTAGCTGGAGTTCATAGGCCAAGATTATTTGCAAATCATTTAAAATCATTTGGATGGGAACCTGTTATTTTAACTGTTCATGAAAAGTATTACGAAGAAGCATTGGATTGGAATTTGCATAAATTATTGCCTAAAGATTTAAGAGTTGAAAAAGTAGATGCTTTTATAATTACAAAACCAAGGTTGATTGGTGACATTGGGCTGAGGGCATTTTTTCAATTAAGGAAAAGAGCTTTGCAACTATTGACAACAGAAAGTTTCGATTTTGTTTACATTCCCATTCCATCTTTTTATGTGGCTTTGCTAGGTCCATATCTAAAGAAAAAAACGGGTGTTAAATATGGTATTGATTATATAGATCCTTGGGTACATGAATTTCCTGGTTCTGATAGGTTATTTTCACGTCATTGGTTTAGTACTAAATTGGCGAAATGGTTAGAGCCTAAAGCAGTTAGAGACGCTGATTTAATAACCGGTGTAGCCCAAGGGTATTATCAAGGTGTAATTGATAGAAACCCAAAACTTAAAGAAACATGCATTTTTGGATCAATGCCTTATGGTGGCGAAAAATCGGATCACGATAAATTAATAGAATTGAATCTCAAGCCTTATCTATTTCAAAAGAACAACAAATTGCAAATTGTGTATGCTGGCGCAATGTTGCCTAAGGCATTCACAATTTTGGAAGCAATTTTCTTTTCCATTAAAACTAATATTTCGAATTTCATTGATGTGGAGTTTCATTTCATTGGAACAGGCAGTATTGCAAATGACGAAAACAGTTTTAACATTAAACCATTGGCAGAAAAATATGGGTTATGGAAAACTATAGTATATGAATACCCTAAACGCATTCCTTATTTGGATGTATTGGTTCATTTAAACATATCGGATGGGGTATTCATTTTAGGTAGTACAGAGCCTCATTATACACCATCAAAGACTTATCAAGCAGTATTAAGTAAAAAAATAATCTTAGCAGTTCTTCATAAAGAAAGCAGTGCAGTTAATGTGATAAGAGATTCTAAGGCTGGTATAGTATTAGATTTTAATGGAGAATTAGAAATCAATAAAGTTTCTGAAGGATTTTCTGAATTTTTTATGAAATGGAAAAAAAGTCAAAACAATTTTGATGTTGCTAATGTGATTGTGTCGGAATTCGAAAAATATAGTGCTTATACTGTTACAAATGAGTTAACTCAATATTTAAAATTAGTTTTTAATGAATGATGTCTATAAAAACAAAGTGTATCAAAATGAGGGTAATATCTCTGTTTTGAATTTAATATCGAAAAATTCAACAGACATATTAGACATTGGTTGTGGGGCAGGTGATATTGCAAGAAAGATAAAAACCATCAATAATAATATAATTGGGGTTACTTTATCTGAAGAGGAAAAACTCATTGCAGAGAAATTTTGTAACAAGGTTATTTTAGCAGATATAGAAACTTATGATTTAGATTTAATTAACTGCTATTTTGATGTTATTGTTATGTCTCATGTTTGCGAACATCTTGTGAATCCCAAACAAGTTTTAAATAAGCTTTTAAAAAAAATGAAAGATGATGGAGAGTTAATAATTGCTGTTCCTAACATGAGTTTTTATAAAAACAGAATAAAAATATTAAGAGGGGATTGGTCTATGAATGAATATGGGCCTTTTGATAAAACACATCTGCATTTTTATGATTATAATTCAATTGTTGCCATATTTGATTCTAATAATTATAAAATAAAACAAAAAATAGCTTCTGATTTTGCATTTCCATTATGGCCATTTCGATTGGTTTTTGGGAATTTATGTAGAAAAATAGATTTGTTTTTTGGAAATATATTTCCAAATCTTTTTGGTCAACAAATAATCATTGTTTTAAAAAAAATAAATTAATTTATTTGTTTTGCTTTCTTTAATTGAGGTTTTGATTTTTGCAAAAAAAGTATTGAAAATTTTTAATTCAAATTGTTACTTAAAATTACAACTCGAATTTAATAAATGTTAAAACCTAAAATAACAATTATCCTTCCTGTTTATAATGGGGGCAATTATCTTATTGCGTCTGTAAATTCTGTTTTAGAACAATCACTTACAAATTTCGAATTACTTATCATAGATGACTGCTCAACAGATGGCAGTTGGGAATACTTGAACAATATAATAGATCCCAGAATAAAACTTTTTAAAAACGAAACCAATAAAGGACTTTTTTATAACCTTAATTATCTTATAAAACAATCCAATACTGAACTTATCAAATTGTGGGCTCAAGATGACATAATGCTTTCGGATTGTTTACAAACTTTTTTCGCGTTTTTTGATATCCATCCCGAAGTTGGATTTGCTTATTCGCAAAGGATTATGATTGATGAAAATGGATTTGAAAAAGAGAATGACAAAGTTGATAATACTCCTGAAATTATTTCTACAGAATTGCATTCTAGAATTGCTTATTATACCGGCTCTATAGCCGGTAATATTGCCAATGTCTGTATTCATAAAAAGGCATTTGAAAAAGTTGGTTTGTTCAATGAATCAATGAAAATTTCAGCTGATTTTGATATGTGGGTAAGAATAGCTGAGTTCTTTCCTGTGGGTCATATCAATCAAAAGTTAATTAAACTAAGAGACCACAGTGGACAATTGAGCAGAAACGAAAAGTATTATTTAAATCATGTAAAAGAAGATTTGATAGTTTATAGAAAACTTAATTTTTACAGTGATTCAAAAACAAAAAAATATGGAAAAGTAATGATGAGAAATCATAAGCTATTATTCTACTTTACTTTAATGATAAAAGCTTTTTTAAAATGTCAATTTTTATTGTCAATAAAATATTTCATTTTATTACTTAGATATGATAATCTACTTATTCTCTTCATTAATTTTTTAAAAATAAAATTATTAAAAATGAAACCAATTTTGTTTGCTGTAAATAGTAATCATGAAAAATAAAATTAATTCATTCAAAAAGCATGTTGAGTCTATAGGTTTAATTCAAACGCTGAGTTATATTTTTCAAAGACTATTTTTACAAAAAGAAGATTTAATAAAATTAAAAATCGAAGGTCTTTCTGGTCCAATATATCTAAGAAACAAATCGTATGATACACATATTTTTTATCAAATTTTTATAGAGAAAGAAGTTGACTTTGATTTTAAAGAATCTCCTAAATTGATAATGGACTGCGGAGCAAACATTGGGCTTTCCACATTGTATTTTTTGAAAAAGTATCCCAATGCAAAAATATTTTCTATTGAACCAGAAAAGTCAAATTTTGATTTATTGAAGAAGAATACTCAAATTTATCAAAATGTGATCCCAATCAATGCTGCGGTATGGAATGAAAATGTACGATTAAATATTATTGATGAAGGAGAGGGTTATGCATCATTCAAGGTTAAGGAAATTCAATTAAATCAAATAAACGATGAGCAAGTAGATGCTTTCACTTTATCATCTTTGTTAGAAAAATATAATATTGCTCATATCGATTTATTGAAAATTGATATTGAGGGAAGTGAATATGAGCTTTTTAATGGCAATCAATTTGATTGGGTTAAACATGTTGATCATCTTGCTGTAGAGATTCATGAAACAATTAAGTCCGGAGTTACAAATATTATTGAAAATGCAATGTCAAAAAATTATACCTCTTCAAAATATGGTGAATATACTTTTTTCAAAAAAAATAATTAATGCTTGGTTTCATAATTCCATTTAAAAGGAAAACAGATAGTAATTGGGAAATTGAATGTTTTAATTTGAAGAACACTTTAAATTCTGTCATCAATCAGATTGATAAAAATTATAAAGTATTTGTAGTTTATTCAGATATTCCAGATATTAATTTTAGTCATAATTCTGTTGAATTTATAAAATTTCCTTATGAATTTAAAAGTACTGCTGAAATCACTAAACTTGAAAAAATAATTAATCCTGATTTTAATGAAGGAATAAGTGATAAGGTTTATGATCATGGCAAAAGGTTATTGTATGGCAGCTATATTGCTAAAGAAAAAGGTTGTGAATTTATAATGCCTGTAGATGCAGATGATTTTGTTAGCAACAAATTATCTAATTGGGTAAATCTTAATAAAAATAGTTGTTTAGGTTGGTATGTTGACAAAGGGTTCATAAAGTTTGGCAAGAGTAAAGTACTAATCAAAGTAAAAAAAAATATGAATTTGATTAACGGATCAACTCATATTATTCATGTCGATTTATTACCGGATAAATTAATAGAAAACATTAATCCTTCATTAATGTGCTTTTTTTCTTCTCATGGCTATCTAACAACAAGATTAAAACATTTAAATAATATTGATTTAATCCCCATTCCATTCTATGCAGTTATGTACTTCATACACGGAAAAAACTGGTTGGCTCATGACAATTTAGTTGTCAACAAACAGATTAGAAATTTTTTAAAAAAAATTCTAAGGGGAAAGTATTTAACATCTAGCATAAAAAAAGAATTTGGAATACACTAATCAAAAGCAAAAAAAACTTGCAATAATTACTACTCATCCTATTCAGTATAATGCTCCATTATTTAAATTATTGACTGGTAAGAATCAGATTTATATTAAGGTATTTTATACTTGGGGCAAAGATTCAATAAAACAAAAATTTGATCCTGGATTTCAAAGGGAAATAGAATGGGATATTCCATTATTAGAGGGATACGATTACACAATGGTTAAAAATGTTTCTAAGGATCCTGGCTCACATCATTTTAGAGGCATAATCAATCCAACGCTTAATCAAGAAATTGAAGCT
>Ga0209188_1003390_pt1 | contig 11054 bp, 8 predicted proteins | sample C_130625_EF_Meta_FD_187307 | JGI IMG/M metagenome (GOLD analysis project Ga0209188, IMG submission 187307) | Freshwater microbial communities from Lake Croche, Canada to study carbon cycling - C_130625_EF_MetaG (SPAdes) (version 2) | ecosystem: Environmental > Aquatic > Freshwater > Lake | place...
AAGAAGTTGAGGGGTGTGAGCCATGAGTTCTGTGAGTCTCAAGATCATTCAAAGTGGGCGGTTTCTACGCGGGAAGAAGTACCCTGGGTTTTCATCGGAGACCTTAACCGAATGCATTCACAAGCAAATCGAGGAGGGGGAGGGTTTCTCTTTCCCGACAACGGCAATCTCTGGATGAGTCTTCATAGTTTGATCAAAACTTAAGGAGTTGATAATTTTTGTAAACTATTATTTTGAACGCCGTGACTTGCGACCCCTTCGTCGTCGTCGCTTGATTGATTTGCGGGCACGAGATCGACCGCCTTTGTTATATCTATTTTTTTCATAACTTTGATATACTTTGTCAACATCCAACTTACCATTGCTATAGAAATGAGGATTTCGTTTCCTCATTTCATCATCATCCATAAATTTTCTTATATATTCTCTCTCTTCAAAGTTTTTTTTATTTTCCTCCCCATGTATGTTTTCAATAATTGGGTTACCATCGGCATCATGGAATCCGTCAATTCTTTTATTCGGATCTGGTTCCTTCATATGTTCCATTTGATATTTTAGGTAATCTAACTCATATCGATCATCATCTCCAACATTACCTCGAATATTGTCGTTAGGACTAGTTTGAGGTTGTTGTTCTTTCTTTTGAGGTTGTTGTTCTTTCTTTCCAAACCTTTGGAAGAAATTTGAAAAATAATTTGGCATGTTTCAATATTTTTTTTAAGATTTTGTTTTGATTTGAAAAAATAATGCGAAAAAGATTTTTGAGGTTTTTTAATAAGACAAGAAAAAAATATAACCCATTTTTTTTCCAATGTATGATTTTACTTCCCGACTCAATTCTGCTGGTAAGCCCTCCCTATTGGGAACTTTGCTAAGAAAACTCGTATGGATTTTCGCTTTGCGAGATTCAGAATCTTCTTCATGTTCATCAAACGAATGTTTACTCATTTTTTAGCTAAGAATTTGTCCAAAAGGATGGCACGGCTCTTAGGTTTTTTTCTTTGTCTTTTGTTATACCAAAATAAAAAAAAGGATTCTGTTTCGCGTAAAACCTTCGCGTCCAGTCCCACACCAAAGAAAAAAGAAATGCAAAACAATCACGGATTCATTCACGAATCCATTCGCGGATTTATTCGCGGAGGGCATTTTATAGATCATCATCTCATAGGATACATGGTCCAGTTACAAGACTTAAGTGGGAATCGTGTAGGCGGACCAAGATATATAATTGATCAAGCTCAAGATCCAGACATGAAATTTCTTACTTTAACAGGTTCTCATCCTGAACCTGAAAGTGAAAAGCGGAGAGAAGGAGATGGAGATAACCAAATTGAACTGGTTCAAAATAATGATAATGAATTGTCACGTGAGTGGACGGACCGTGATAGCTCAATGCACGATCGGAAGCAATATCTTTTGCGAGTCTTGCCATTCGATGTTCCGCCAGAGGTAAGGGGACCCGACGGGGGAGGCAGGCCACGAACCCCCCAAAGATGCAAAAGGTTCCGAACCCCACAAAGATGCAAAAGACGCAAAAGGTCCAGAAGATGCAAAAGGTCCCGAAACCCCCGAAGGTAGACACCCCCCCCCCAATCCCCCTTTCCACCGAATCCCACGAGATCGACCGCCTCATATTTGTTTACTCTATTAAACATACTAAACATACTCAACAAAAATAAAGATCATGCTTTTATGGTATTTTGATATTTTGATTTCAAAATAATAACGCGAAAAATATTTTTGAGTTTTTTAAAATAAGACTACTAAAGAAATCATGTTCATCTGTTTTTGAAACATTGAGAGCATCGAGAAAAATCACCATGGGTAGATATAAGAGTTTTACATTTTCCTTGCTTGGCACGACAATGAATCAAGACGCGATTTCGCTTGAATCGATTTGCCCCATCTGACCTCTTTTTGCAACGAAAACATCGAAGATAAAACTCGTCCTTGTCGGTGGGATTGTCGCAATCAAAACAGAAACCTTGTACAAAAGCCGAATCATCCACGGCTATTTGGACTTGTCGAATTCTCACTTCTTCCTCCTCCTCTTCATCCTCCTCTTCATCCTCCTCCTCATCCTCCGCTTCATCCTCCTCTTCATCCTCCTCTTCATCCTCCTCCTCCTCCTCCGCTTCTTGCTCCTCCTCGTCATCAACTTCAACATGACTAAATCTTACACGAAATCCATAGTTACGACTTCGCGTACGGATCGTGAAAGGTACCGATGGAATAGAAGAGCATTTTTGTAGAGCCCTTTTCGCCGATTTCACAGCAACCTTTTTGTGAGGCAATCTACAACCAGTAAAGGTTGAAGGAAGAGTGATATTGGCCGCTTTCGCTCTAGATCGAGTAAGTATCATTGTCCCAATCTTCAACCAAAAGGATTCTCAAAAAGGATAATTTTTTTAAAAAATGAAAACATTCGAAAAAGACATTCCTAAAAGGTTTACAACTAAAAAATAATTTTTCTTCAAATTTCTCTATTTTGGTTCATTTTTATTTTTCAAAGTGCTGGGAATAATTAATTCATAGTCGAAGACCACAATGCCATGTTTTGATTGCCTAAATTTGGAGAAGAGACATACCATCGATCCCGCCCTTGAATAGAAAACCAATACTGATCCAATGCGAAAGAACTAGTCTTTTTTTTCCCTCCTGCTTGGCCCTCTGACGTAGTTTGAATCCACTCCTCGACATCTTTGCTCAATAGTTTGCGACCTTCTTCGATATTGGCAATAAGAGTGTCAAGATAGGAAGGATTGATCATATATCCCGCTGCCGTCGTTCCATAAACAAGTTGTTGAAAGAGAGATGCTGCACTTATTGGAGAAATTTCCCATTGTGTATCTTTGGTTTCCTTCCAATAAACAGACAGCATAAAAACGTCCCATCCCCCATTGTCGCGGGCATTTGCCAAAAATGTATCGAGAACATACAAAACCTTTTCTTTGGGGAAAGAAAACTCAAAATCATCTTCAAAAATAATAAATGGACGTCTCCACCCTCTCCTTTTAGCTTCTTTCAGAGCGACTATATGACTATCGGTACATCCCAGATGTCCGCATCTATCGTTCGGAATCGAATCCACCCTATGAACAAGATCAGAAGGCATACGCATTTTGTCAAGTAATTCCTTTCGGATATGCTGATTGCGGTCAGGGCGATTGGACAAATTCACGTAAAACACCCCATCGATATATTGTTCAAACGATCGCCCCAAAAGTCGATTCATAGTCTTTGCCAATTTCGTTTTGCTCATTTCGGGATTGAAATTTTGTTGAATCCATGCAACAGTATTAAATTGTTTGTTAATTTGAGAGGCGCGAAGAAAGCGATTGATACACGGTTCCATAGGTTCGTCGCAGAAAAAAAGCAACCCTGTTTGAGGAGTGATATATTTCCAGCCTCCTAGAATGGACTCATTTAAAAGTACGGGAAGACCCAAAGCAAGAGCTTCAATAACGATTCTTGGACTGGCATCGTATCGCGAAAAGTTGATCAAGTGTCGACATTCATTCATTCGCCGCGTAAATTCATTCCATGGCAAATGTCCCGTGAACTCGATTAGGTTCGAAAATCCATCGATCCTGCTTCCTCCCCCCACAAGAATTTTCAAGTTCATTACATCGGCCATAAAATTTAACCATCGAAGCGCAATGTCAACTCCACGTATCCATCGATTCCAATCGCCGTCAGGGAGGCTGCAAAAGAAATCGTATCGTTTTGACACCGTTCCTTGTTGTTGAAGAAGTCCCGCTAAACAATTGTAGTGATCGCTATCGCTATGGAGAATGGCTGGCATGTTTGCAGGCAAAAAGTTTTGCGGATCTTTGAAGCAATGACACCAAAGCAAAACTTGGTCACCAAATCGTTTGAGAAACGGACCCGACATCCCACCTCCAATTTGGTTTTCATGGTCCGTTCTTACGCATGGATAGTCGAAAGGATTTTTCAAAAGTTGGGGGAAGTTCTGGTAGGCCGACAAACCAATCAATTTCTTTTTGGATGGACCATCGATCAATTGTTGAATAACATCCAACTCAGCCACTTCTGAGCGCACAACAACAAAATCGGTTTCTGCTCCATTCTCGTCCACAAGGTATTGAAGTCCCCAAATATTGTTGATGTTGCGACCAAAGGTTAATTTTCGAAATGGATTAGGCACAGGAAAAAGAGCCATATTCACGCTTTCAACAAACCCGTGCAAACACAAAACAGGAGATGAAGAGGAAAATGCAGGAGAGAGCGAGAGCGAGAGCGAGAGATAGAGAAAGAGCGAGCGAGAGAGGGAGAGAGAGATATTACTCTTAGAAATAACTTTAAATTCCGACCTAACGTTCAAATTATATTTGAGCTAAATTTTTGGTTGATCCGCTGGGATATTTGCGCCGAATATGCGGCAACGCGATCATGGCTTGATTAATATTTGTGCATAAATGATTTAAATAGGGAGATGGAGGCACGTCAGAAGCAGAGACAGGATTGCAAATAGTCGTTGAGACCGTTCCATTCGCTTGACCAAGCTTCGTCAAAACACCATTACAAATGTTTTCGTGAATACAGGATTTCAACTGGCCACCCGAAGCGATTATGGCTTCAAACTGGGAATTGGTTACCCCTTGTTCGGCCAACGCGATGGCCACCAAGGCTGCAGGGGAAATAGGAAGAATTTGATTCTTTGATCGAGAAGACGACGGATTGGAAGATGGTAGTACAGACGGAGCAGGCGCGGGAGCGGGGGCGGGGGCGGGGGCATTCGTGGAAGTCCCTGTGACCGATGCCACCAATGGACCTCCAGGGTAATAGACAGCCGATGGCAATGCTGCAGGAGGCACAGGAGGTCGAATATTGCAAGAATTGGCAATATTGGTCAGGGCAAGGGTAGGATCGATCAGAGTTGTAAAATTCCCCGAGCCCTTGAATATGCCAATCTTTTGATAATTTGTCTGATGTAAGTTACTGGTATTGGGATTGGTGTGGCCTTTTGACGAATTGGAAGCGAACGTTTTCTTCCCTTGATTGGTTCGTCCTCTCGCCACGTTCACATAGTGTTTCACGCGTGAGGCATCGCTATTATTATTGTCTTTGTAGCTCAGCACGATTGCCTTGGCGTTCATTTGCTCTTGTAATGTCGGTAATTGGGTCAGCATGACATTTTGGAAACGAGACCATGTTCTTGGAGTTGTTGGATAGTAAGTATCTTTCGAATGTTTTTTTGCGTCTTTATAAGCACAAGCGTCGGCATAGAAAGCAGTCTTCATGGTTTTCGAGGATGATAAAAATGCAGACGGAAGAAAGGAAATTGTTCTCTTCCCCTGTCCCCAGAAGAAAATAAACAACCAATTTTTACAAGCGAGTGGGATTGTAACCATCTCCTTGTCCACCAAAATACCAACGCAGAGACAAATAATTCAAAATATTGTACGAATTGAATGTCTGGGAAATGGCGTTCATGGCTGCATCAGCATTGCTCGTATTCGGTCCACTCCGTAGTAAGTCAAAAATTTCCTTGGTCCCCAATGCATAATTATAATACCATAGGTTGGAAAGGTTTCCTAAAAACCCATTGTTCAACCCAATGTATACGTCGCCATAATTTTGCTTTGGCAATCCTTTCAATTCCATACTTTTGGTGACAACGCCGTTGATAAATACATCAAACTGCCGATTGGTGCAACGCAAAATAAGATGAAACCATTTGTTCAAAGGAATCTCGTCGATTTCGACATGCTCATTAATGCTTTCATAGGTATTCATCACAATATAAAGACGATTGGTATCGGGAGCAATATAAACTCCAGGAGCATTTATCATGTAAGGAAGACTGGCACTGGCCGTAGAAATGGCATTGGCCAAGGATGGGGTCGCCCCCGCATTCGTTGAGGTTTGATCTCCTTTGCTAAACACGTGACAATATTGCCCTTTGTTCAGACTAAGCGTTCCGTTGTCAAAATAAAGCCACACGGCCCAGGTGAATTCAACGCCCCCCGATTGATTTTGCGAACGGTAGACGGTCTTGGCATTTTTTATGTTGGGGTCTTGAGGAATGGTAATAGATCCGTTGCTACCGCTTACCATTCCAAGGATAAGTTTGTTGCAACTGGGAGTAATAAAACTACTGACCAAATTGGTTCCGACTTGAAGCAAAACAATAAAGGCCACCACGATAAAGATGACAAACCCTGCTTTGGCGAAATTCGAATTGCTGTTGGAGAAGGCGCCCGATGTAGACGACGCCGCACTCGTTGCCGCATTGGAAACTTCATTGGCGGCATTTGTTGCCGACTCCGACGCTTTGTTCGCCATATCGGTAATCCCCTCCGTCATTTTCGAGAGATCTGGCAAATCATAGGATGATGACGGCTCTTTAAACTGTTTTACGTATTCGCCTTCTTCCATTTAGTTCCCTTGTCAAATATTTATTGGTTTCAGAAAATGGTGAATAAGAAAGGATTCGATGAAACTATATATTTATGGTTTTTTTTAAAAAGGGTACTTCTTTTGTTCCTGTTGCTTCCGAAAAAAAAAGAACCTTCTCTCCCATTTTTTTTTCATTTATTTTGTTTTTCAAAACGTTTTTTAGATAGTGACGCTTTTGGTTGGTGTTCCGTTTTGCAAGAGAGAAACACTCAATTGGGTTTGTCGAACATATTGGAAAAGAATCCGCCTCCATAACCAGCTTTGTAAATGGTCCATGCTTGTTGTGGGTTGGTTGCGTTCGGAAAGTATTGAACCTTGGAAGTCCATCCGTCGAAACCTCCGCAAGGAGTGATGTACAAGTTTTCGTTCGCGGAGACAATAGCCGTCCCAGGCAAAACAGTGGTTTTTGCGAGCTTCCCGTCCAGATATATATCGAGAGTTCTTCCATAGACACTCATCAGCAAATTCACCCATTTTTGAATCGGTACATTGGTGAGAAGAGTATTGTCCACGGTTGGTGTAGCATCGGTCCCGTTGTTCACCGTGAGACTTATTTCTAAATCATTCGTATAAGGAACAATCACGATTAACGGACACGGTGACGATTGCTTCATGGTCGAGTAACCAGGACAGCTCCCTGTTGCGGACGTCGCATTGCCCATATTGGTTGGAGTGAGACGAGCCATCAAAACTTTGTGCCGATTGTAATTATAATTCAGACCATTTATGTAGAACCACATGGAAAATGTAAAATTTGCGGCCTGAGGGTTGCTCAATGCCGAAGACTGAATCGTTTGCATGCTCGTCCCCTGGGAAAGAGAACTTAAAGGAGTATTTCCCTTGGTGAGAAAATAGATGACGACGGCAACGATAATAATGACAAGGACGAGGATAACGATAGACGCTTGCATTTTGGGGAGGGTGCGGAGAAGGAAAAGGAGAAGGAGAAGGAGAAGATGAAGAAGGTGGGATTTAAAAAAAAAATAGAAATCTAAGGGTGTATTTTTTTTCCTTCTTGGCTTTGCAACATCCGAGTAAAAAAATTATACATCAACGCCCCCTTCGTCGCCAGTTGAATTTCGGAGTGAAATCGGTGGGGTCATGGACGGAGGCCGCTTCATCTGATCGTACCATTCGTAGGGCAGATAATTGCTGAAATGCCATGGCAAAAAGGTATCTTCAATCCATTTCCGAATCTCTTTCAATCCAATATCAATGTTCGACATATTCACCTCCTCTATGTCTTTATTCACGGAATTTTCAATTTCCGAAAGCGTCACTTGGTTGCAAACAAAATCATCAAAAAGATTTCCCAAATCCTTATTCACATCGTTTTCTATCTTGTTGATATTTTTGGCTAAATTTTCGCTGCCCATGGCCATGTTTTCGCTCAGTTCGATAGGAGGGACTTCATTTTTCAACCAGTCATATTTGTTGCGAATTTGGTTCAACGTCAAAGGATGATCATAAAAGAGAAAGTTGCAAACACTTCCTGCGAGACCATTGTCTTGGCCCACGACAACCGTCTTGAATTTGTTGACCGATATGATGACATTGGGTTCCGTGTGCAAAAGTTCTCCATTCAGGAAAATATCGACCGTGCCTCCGTCCATCTGATAAACAATATTGTTCCATCTTTGCAGTGGCAGGTCCCCATACCGATAAATTTCTTGATACCCTTCCGCATCGATTTTCTTGGAGAAGGTTTCTTGGTCGTCCGTCGTTACCTTGGTCGTGGTTTTTTCTCCTTCCGACCCCTCATTATACCGATAATATGTTTTGAATGTCGTGATATTGGACGACGGATTGTACACAATCTGCGGAATGCCCGCGAGATCGATGACAAGGAAATCACGATCCGTGCTAGTCGGCTGCACATCTAAAAACACCCAAAAGGAAATGCTGTAATTGTAGGTTATTTCCGACATCGAAGAATTCACCCCTGCCAAATACGGATTCTTTGCCGCGGCGGCGGTAAGAAAACTAATGTCGCTGGCGTTTGTGGTCTCCACCAAGGGATGAGGCACCATCACCAGGACGGTACCCCCTCGCATGAGATCCGTGATTCGCGGAACAAGGAATTGGACGACGACCAGTGCCCCAATGATAGAGGCCAACAAATAAAAAACTGTATAACGAGTAAATTGCACTTCGTCCAAAGCCCCGTTACCCAATCCCCAGGCCTTGCGGAGAACAAACAAAATGCCGCATGGAATCAAAAAGACAATTTGCACAAAAAGTCGGTAATAGAGATTTTTTTGAATAAAGTCATTGTTCAAGAGGACCTGAGCGATCATAGACAAGAAACAAAGGAAAATGAGGACGGAAATCACAATCGAGAGGGTAGCCCCTGGTTTTTTAGAGGCAGACATGGAGCCAAGATTTTGCGCCCAGTTGATAAGAAACGAAAACGTCGTGATTCCCGCCACTAACAAGGCCAACCGATAAAGCATGGTTTTCCAATAGGTGGCGTTGGGGGTCGTCTCATCAAAGCTGCTGTCGGAGCGAAACAACTTGTAAACAAAGACAACAGACCACCAAACACCAAGGAAAATGACCCATGTCAGTCCCCATCCTGTCAAGGGAGAACGAGGATTTTTGGGGTTTCGAAAATGAATTATGGTGATGATAAAACAAAAGGTGACGAACGCAATGATTCCAAAGAGAGACGCCCCACGAAATCCCTGAAATATTTTTGTTTTGGTGTTGGATGTGTGAACGGCCGCATCTTCTCTCACACTGTCTTCCTGGGCCTGTTTTTCCTTTTCTTCTCTTACGGCCTCTGCGCCCTTGGCATAGGCCGCCTGAAGAGCTTTGGCTCGACGCTGTTTTTCCTGATTGTCGGATTTTTCCCACTCGATGGGGTTTTTCATTTTCTTTTCTTCCGATATAGAGGCATCTCGAATGGCATTTTTGTCCAGCGACGGCGCCATGATCTTGGGACTGCTCATGACCAAAAGCAAAAAGACAAACGAAGATATCATGAATCCGAATAAGGATACCCATTTTACGATCGTTGCGTCTCGAAATAATTGGTGGTGAAAGGATTGCACATAACAGGGAATACGAGATGGATGGTTCATATAAATCGATATAAAAAGCGCTAGGACAAAGAGGAGCAGAAGATATTTTACGCGAACATCATTGAAGGAGATGGCTGTAAATTGGGGATTCGCCACATCAATTTTGGGAGAATCAAGGAAACAGTAGAGAAACAAACGGATCCCATAAAGAAAGGTGATGGGGAAAAATATGTAATCATACACGTTTTGCTTCCACGCGATGGGGAAAATGGAAAAGAGACTGGTGGTAAGCGGGTTGCTGGCGTAAATGGCATACAAAAAGAGAGTGTAGAAAATTACCCAGAAAAGGGAACCAAAAATGGTGACGATATTTTTCCATTTGTGTTCGCGGATATTTACAGCATGAACAATGGCGACGATGAAACCGAGGATGGCGATAAATATCCACCCCAGAGAGGTCATTTTTTGAAAGAGGATAGAAATGAAAAAACTCAATGCTCCAAAAAGAAAGGCAATATTGACACAGCAGACCCAAAATCCAGCTCCTCTCCACCAAGTCATCGTATCATGATTGATGTTAAGAACGGTCAACCAAAACGATGCCAGATATTGAAAAATCATCAAGAAAAGAAATAGAGGGATACAAAACACAAACGTGGTCCATATTCGCATCTGCATGTACAAGACCACGACAAGAAGGATCCACAACATAATTGCCAATGCGGTCATCAAAGAAAACCAACCCAAAAGACTGCCGAGTGTGGTGTTGTGTGGTAACACGGCGCGACCGCTTCCATCGTCTTCTCCTGGCTCTCCTTCGGATTCACGTTCTCGTTCTCGGAACGACGCTTCGGCTTGGCTAAGATAGTTTCCCACTGTAGGTGTGAAATATTCATCTTGCAATCCCATCGCCAACGATTTGTCTTCCATGGTGGAGATAGGCATCAACATATATATGCATACAACGACAAGGACCATGAAGGCCGACATGATGGGAAAATTAAACTTATCCATGGATGAAGGTTCTGAAATCGTTGTGGACAAGGCATCGGGCTCTTGCGAGCAGTAAGCCAGCAGCAGTATGGAAAAAAGAATAATGGGAAGATAAGTACGGAATTTGTTACGGTCTACGTTCTGGAACCATTTCCAGGTCTTGTGGTAAGATCTTTCATGAAGCGCATTGCGCGCTGTCTGGAAAACGGATTCTTCTCTATAATGATTGTCTTCGTGAAATTTGACATCAATTTGATGGCAATCTGAGTTTTTTGAAGTGGGTGCTTCGCAGCTATTTTCATCTATGTGCAATTTTGCGGGAGGAGTCTCTGCTGCCGTGGAATCGCTCATTTTTTCCCCTTGATTCCCCCTTGATATGATTTATCTTTTTACGCTTAGATCAAAATTTGATTTCTTTCTTACCGTTGACCTTTTTAGGAAAAGCAAAACAAAAAAGAAATCATATAAACGGAAAAAAACAAAAAACAAAATAAACAAAAAAAAACAAAAAAAAACAAAAAAAACAAAAAAAACAAAAAAATTAAAAGTTTTCCATGGCAGTTTTGCGTCCATGGCATTCTCGGCAGAGAGCAACAAGATTACTGACATCATTGG
>Ga0209188_1003392_pt1 | contig 11052 bp, 10 predicted proteins | sample C_130625_EF_Meta_FD_187307 | JGI IMG/M metagenome (GOLD analysis project Ga0209188, IMG submission 187307) | Freshwater microbial communities from Lake Croche, Canada to study carbon cycling - C_130625_EF_MetaG (SPAdes) (version 2) | ecosystem: Environmental > Aquatic > Freshwater > Lake...
ATCCTCATCCTGTCGCTGATGTTCTGGGTGTTCGGTCTCGACCTCGGGCTGGTTTCCCGGTTCGTCCCCGCGAAGTAGCGGGGCGGCCGGAGGGGCCGGCGAATCCCGTCGCCTGAGCCCCTCCGGAGAACCGACCCGCCACCGGTCAAGTGCCCCATGCCTGACACCGTTCCCATCGGATCTCCTCTGTCCCCTTTGTCCTCGGCGTCGTTCCCGCCGCCGGGGGTGCGGCATGTCGTCTTCGACGTCGTCGGCACGCTCGTCGAGCCGTGGCCCACGGTGCCGGTGGCTTATCAGCGGGCCGCCCGCCGCCAGGGGCTCGAGTGCTCGGCCGAGGATCTGCGGGGACGGTTTGCCGAGGCGTGGCGGCGACAGGAGGCGATCGACGCCAATTCGCAGACCCCCTTTGCCACCAGCCGGGCCCGCGAGGTCGAACGCTGGCGCGGGATCGTCCACGACGTCTTCGCCGCGGACGCTCCGGAGGGGGTGCGCGAGACGGTCTTCCGCGATCTCTGGGATCACTTTGCCGATCCCGGGGCGTGGCGGGCGCTCGATGCGGGGACCCGCCTGGTGGAGGCGGCCCTCGACGCCGGGTGCGGGGTGGCGCTGGCAAGCAATTTCGACGAGCGGTTGCTGGCGATCGCCGGCCGGGTCGATCCGCTCTGCCGGGCGGCCCACGTCTTCGCCTCGTCGGAGCTTGGCTGGCGAAAGCCCGCGGCGGAGTTTTTCCGCGCTGTCGAGCGGCGACTGGGCGCGGTGCCCGGGGAGCTCCTCCTGGTCGGTGATGACCCGCGGCTCGACGTGGCGGCGGCTCGGGCCGTCGGCTGGCGGAGCCTGGGTGTCGGCGGCTGACGCGGGGCCCGGCTGGAAAAGGGCTTATGTGGGCCGTCGTCTGTGGGACGGGCGGGGTGTGGGGACTCTCGGCGCCATCGCCCGCCTGCTATGATTCGGCCCGGGGGGGCAAACCTCCCGTGTCATTCCCCACAGACAAAGAAGGATCGAGCATGTCGACCCCCGCGCTCTCCCGCCGTGGCTTCCTGGCCGCAGGCGCCGCGACTTGTGCCGCCGTCTCCCCCCTTGCCGCCTTCGCCCGTGAGGCAGCCGCCGCCGATCTCAACCTCGGCATCCAGCTCTACTCGCTGCGCGGCTACAAGGTCGACGAGGCGATGAAGCACGCCCGCGACATCGGCTTCCGATTCGTCGAGTTTTACGGCGACATGTTTCCGGTGAACTCCGATGCTGCGGCGATCGCCGCCATGAAGACGAAGCTTGCCGACCTCGGCCTCACCGCCAGCGCCCACGGCGTCAACGGCTTCGGTGGCGATGCCGCCGCCAACCGGAAGGTGTTCGAGTTTGCCAAGGCGGCCGGCATCCCTTGCATCTCGGCCGACCCCTCGCCGGAAGCGTTCAAGAGCCTCGACGAACTCGTCAAGGAGTTTGACATCCGGATTGCGATCCACAATCACGGTCCCAAGCACCGCTACAACAAGGTGGTCGACGTTCTCAAGGCGATCGAGGGGCATGACGAGCGGATCGGCGCCTGTGCCGACCTCGGCCATTACATCCGCTCCGGCGAGAAGCCGACCGAGGTGATCCGTCTCCTCAAAGGGAGGCTCTACGGCATCCACCTCAAGGACTTCCAAGACATGCAGGACGTCACCAAGGGAGTGATCCTCGGCAAGGGGCATCTCGACGTGCCGGCCGTGATGGCGGCGCTCGTGCAGGCGAACTTCCCGAAGAACGGCGCTTTGTCGCTGGAGTACGAGGAGAACCCGGAGAACCCGCTGGCCGACATCCGGCAGTGCTACGCCGTCGCGGCCGACGCCCTGGCGAAGACCTGATCGACCGGCGCGTCGCTCGTCTGTTCCCGGATCCGTTCCCCTCCCCGGAGTGTTCAGCATGGTCTCGTTCCAGTGGTTCCTGACCGGCTGGTGTGCGGTCGTGTCGATGCTCGTCCGCGTGAGTCTCGTCGTGTGCGGTGCTGTCGCCGTCGCCTCGCCGGTGACCGACAGCCTCCCGGCGATCCTCGCGGTCGATCACGAGGGGAAGGGGAACGCCGCGGCCGCGAAGGCCTGGGGGTTGATTGCCGCGGCTGATCCCTCGGCGCTCCCCGAGATCCTCGCGGGGATGGACGACGCCAATCCGCTGGCGGCCAACTGGCTGCGGGCTGCGGTCGATGCGGTCGTCACGAAGGGCGGGGGCAATGCCAAGCTGCCCGTCGACAGCCTCGTCCGCTTCCTCGGCGAGACGAAGCACGATCCGCGCGCCCGCCGTCTGGCCTTCGATCTCGTCAAGGGAGCCGACCCCGAGCGGGCCGATAAGCTCCTCGACGGGATGGTGGAGGATCCGAGCGTAGAACTGCGTCGCGATGCGGTCGCGAAGGTCATCGCCAGGGCTGAGTCGCTGAAGGTCGGGGAGAAGAAGGAGGAGGCCCTCGCCGCTTACCAGCAGGCCTTCTCTGCCTCGCGGAATGTCGAGCAGATCCAGGCGCTCGCCAGCGCGATCCGGGATCTCGGCGGCACCGTCGACCTGACGCGCCACTTCGGCTTCCTCCGCAACTGGCAGATCGTCGGGCCCTTTGACAACACCGAGGGGAAGGGGTTTGCCACCGTCTATCCGCCGGAGGAGAGGCTCGATCTGACGGCCGCGCTCGACGGCAAGGAGGGGAAGGTGTCGTGGCAGCCGGTCGAGACCGGCGACGAGTACGGGATCGTGAACGTCAATCTCTCCTACCCACCTCCGGCGCCGCCGGCCGACGCCAAGCCGGCGGAGGGAACCAAGGAGGGGCTCAAGGGGGTGATCGCCTATGCCGTGACCGAGTTTGTCTCGGCGGAGGATCGCCCCGCCGAAATCCGGCTCGGCTCCAAAAACGCCTGGAAGATCTGGCTCAACGGCAGCCCGGTCTTCGAGCGCGAGGAATACCACCGGGGCATGGAGATCGACCAGTACCGGATGCCGGTGATGCTCCGCAAGGGGCCCAACACGATCCTCATCAAGGTCTGCCAGGACGAGCAGCGCCGGCCCTGGACGACCGAGTGGGAGTTTCAACTGCGGGTTTGCGATGAGGTGGGGACGGCGATCCACCCGGCTGCGAGCCCTGCGTCCGACGCGAAGTGACCGCCCCGGCCCTCCCGCATCCACCTTTCTTAAGCCCAGAGAATCCTTCCCCATGGCCCGCCTCAAAACGCTCCTGATCGCGATCGCCCTCGTGGCTCCGAGCCTGCGTGTCCGGGCCGACGAATGGCTGGAGTTTCGTGGTGTCGGGGGGGCGAGCCGGGTGAAGGAAGGCTCGTTGCCGGTCGAGCTGAGTGCCGCCGATGTCCGTTGGTCGGTCGACCTGCCCGGCCGCGGCCTCTCCGGCGTCCTCGTCGTCGGTGATCGGGCCTTCGTCACGACCAGCGAAGGGCCGACGCAGGATCGGCTCCACCTGGTGTGTCTCTCGGCCTCGACGGGGAAGATCCTGTGGGACCGGCAGGTGTGGGCGACCGGGCGGACGATGTGCCACCCCAAGACGAGCGTCGCCGCGCCGACGCCGTGCAGCGACGGGAAGCACGTCTACGCGATCTTCTCCTCAAACGACCTCGTCTGCTTTGATTTCGACGGCAATCTTCAGTGGCTCCGCGGGATCACCTACGACTACCCCAACGTCAGCAACAGCCTGGGGATGTCGAGCTCGCTCCTCGTCACGGCCGACACGGTGATCGTGCCGGTGGAGAACGACAGCGAGTCGTATTCCCTCGGGATCGATGCGGCGACCGGCGAGAACCGCTGGCGCCTCGATCGTCCCAAGGGGGCCAACTGGACCTCGCCTGTGATCCTCGAGCCGGGGCTCGTGGCCCTGCAATCGAAGAAGGGCGTCGATGCGATCCGTGCCGCCGACGGCTCGACCGCCTGGAGCTACACCGAGGGGGCCGACACCGTCTCTTCGAGCGCGCTTGCCGACGGCGTCCTCTACGTGCCGAGCAACGGCATCACCGCGCTGACCCTCGACCCGGCCGATCCGGCGAAGCAGCCGACGCAGGCCTGGCGTGAGAACACGCTCTCGCCGGCTACGGCCAGCTGCGTCGTGGCTGGTGACGCCCTCTACACGATCAACGGCGCCGGCGTGCTCACTGCCGGTGACCGCGCGACCGGCAAACGCCGCTGGCAGTTGCGGCTCCAGGGGCCTTACAGCGGCACTCCGGTCACCGACGGCAAGCATCTGTGGGCGGTGAACGAGGCGGGGCTCGTGCAGGTGGTGGAACTCGGGGAGAAGGAGGGGAAGGTGGTGGCCACGCTCGATCTCGGCGACGAGATCCTCTGCAGCCCGGCCGCCGCCGACGGTGCCCTCTACGTGCGCAGCAACACGAAGCTCCACAAGATCGGGCGGTAGGCCCACGAGCCCTCGTCGCCCGGTTGCCGGCCGCGGTGGCGGTGGCGTCCGCCGAGACCGCCATGCTTCCGTCGTACCTCAATCGCCGTGATGTTCTTGATCTGGCCCGCCTCGCCGCTCCGGTGGCGTTGTCGCGGATGAGCTTCATGCTCATGGGGCTGACCGATGCGGTCGTCCTCGCCCGCCACGCCCCGGGGCAGCTTCCCTTTGTCCTCAACGCCTTTCTCCCGGTGGGGGTGGCGATGGGCTTCGGGTTGGGCCTCGTCATCGGCGTGCAGGTGATCACCGCCGAGTTGGCCGGGGCGGGGCGCGATCTCGAGACTGGCCGGATCGTCCGCCGTGGGCTTGTCGTAGCGCTCCTCTACGGGATCGCCTCAGCGGCGGCCTGCGCCCTCGTGGCCGGCCCTCTCCTCCGCTGGCTTGGCTTCGACGAGGCGTTCACCGTCCCCACCGCACGCTGCACCCGGATTCTCGCCTACGGCCTCCCGGCCCACATGCTCTTCAGCGCCTCTGCCTCCTATCTCGAGGCCCTCCGCCGGCCGTTGGTGGTGACGGCGATTGGGGCTGTGGCCGTGATCGCGAATCTCGGCCTCGATCTCTTCCTCGTGCCGGAGTATGGCGCCGCTGGGGTAGCCTGGGCGACGACCCTCTCCCGGTACGGGATGGCGCTGGTGGCGCTTGCCGTCGTGGCCCGGAGCACGCCGGCATTGGTGTGGGGGGGCACTCCGACCGCAGGGGAGTTTGCCCGGCAGAACGGCGTCGGCCTGGGGGCGGGGCTGGCCAACATCGCGGAATGGGGAAGCTTCAATCTCACCCACGTGATCGCCACGCTCGTCAGCATCGATGCCGGGGCGCTGTGGGGCTTGACGGTGCAGATGATGGGATCGGTGTTCATGATCTACGTCGGTCTGGGGAGCGCCACGAGCGTCCGCGTTGCCGAACGTTTCGGGCGTGGCGACCGGCAGGGGGTCGCCGACGCCTCGCGGCTGGGGCTCGTCGCCGCCTTGGTCGTCGGCGCGGTGATGGCGGCCATGGTCTGGAGCGCTCGGGGCTGGCTGGCCGTCATCGGGCTCAACGCCGAGGGGCAGCCGGATGGGGCGCGGCTCGCGCCGTTGCTTTCCCGCCTGCTGGCGGCCGGCGCCCTGGTGACACTCTTTGACGGCCTCCAGGGAGTGGCATCGATGGCGCTGCGGGCCCGGGAGGTGATCTGGGCGCCGACGGCGATCCATGTCGCGTCCTACGCGATCGTGATGGTGCCGTTGTGCTGGTGGCTCGCGCTCGGAGAGCGGCCGGGAAGGGGGCAGGGGGTGTGGGGCGTGCTTGTGGGCGTCGCCGTGGCATCGGTCCTGGCCGGCGTCCTCCAGGCGGTGTTGCTCGAGTGGATGGCCCGCCGCGGCGACGTGGCCGAACGTCCTTGAACGGGCGTCACTCGGCCGGCTTCCAGCCGCGGAGGCGGCAGTGGAGCTGGGCAATCTTTCCCATGAAGTGATCCATCCGGTATTTCCCGGCGGCGAGCGCCATCTGCTTCTCCGCCTCGACGGCGTCTCCCTCGGCCTCGGCGAGGAGCCCGAGGTAGAGATGGGCGTAGCAGCGCTGGTTGCGACGGACGCCTTCGGGGCCGGCATCGGCGGCGGCGAGCACCTTCTCGACGCTCCCTTGGCCCCGGTAGAGATCGAGGACCTCCTTCATCGGCACGCGGGCATCGTTGCCGACCGGGAGGAGCTGCTTCCGCGCCGTGGCGACATCTTCGTCGCGCGCGAGGCACGCGAAGTGCCAGGTGACGTTCTCGACGTCGGCCGGGTTGACCTCCTTGTGGCGTTCGAATTGGGCGACGCCATCGGCGAACCGGTCAGCGTAATAAAGCGCCAATCCCCGCTGCCACAGCTCCGGCTCGATCGCCGGGCGGAGCTTGACGAGCGCATCGAATGCCTCGGCCGATTCCTTCGGCTTGCCGGCGAAGAGGAGATTGACGCCGTCGTTGAAGAGCTTGTTGGCATCGGGGGTCTGCGCGGCGGCGACGCTGGCGGTGGCGGCGATCACGAGGCCGGCCAGAAGGCTGCGGCGGTCGAGACGGATGGCATGTCGCATGACGTGTCGCGGAGGCATCGCTCCGCGGCTCCCTGGGTTTCTCCAGACCCCCGCCCCACGGTCGCGATCGTTTCGAGGAGGGGCCGGACGCTCAATTTCCCGCCGCGGTCGCTGCTTGTCGAGGGAGGGCTGCGGCGTCCGCGGGCCGGCGGCGGCCGAGCCCCGAGATCCCCTCCAATCGGCTCAAGTCTTTCAACCAGAAAGGTCGATGCCACTCCACGACCACCGGAGGACCGCTTCGGGACGATCCCCCACGGTCCACCAGCCGGCTGACGAGGCCTCCGAGGGTGATTCGGGGATGAGAACGTCGGTCGCCCTGATCGCGTGTCTTGCGGCCGTTTCGGCCCTTGGGTGCACGCACATCCAGCTCAAGCGCAGCACCGCCCTCACGCAGCGATCGATGTCGGATCTGCGCTTCAAGCACATGCTCGACAACCTGGCGTTGATGGTTCGCAACCCTGCCGGGGTCCCCAATCCAGTGGTGATCAGCGGTGGCGTCGTCCAGGTGAGCGACAATGGCGGTGGCACGGGCAACATCACCGATCTCTTCCCCTTCGGGCTGTTCACGGCCGGCCGGACGGTGTCGGAGCAGTGGTCGCTGTCCCCCTTGCAGAACTCGCAGAAGCTGGCCCTGATGCGCTGCGCGTTCCAGGTGCTGCTCAACTCGAATCTCCAGTACGAGGACGCCTGCCAGGAGCGGCTCCGTGAGGCCCTCGGCGAGGAGGATCTCTGCGTGGCGATCCCGCGCGGATGGTTTCACGTCGGTTGCAAACGGGACGTCCCCCGCGACGCCCGATACTGCGGCAACGATGACGACACGTATGTCTGGGTGACCGACGAAGGCCTCGACGGCTTCGCCCACTTCTACATGACGATGATGCGGCTCTATCAGTTGGAGCTCGAGAAGAAGACGGCGACGGTGACGCGCACCTACGAGGGGGGCCCGGAGGAGGGCGCGCTCTCGCAGACCGTCGTGCAGACAGTCGAGGAACTGCCGCTGTCGAACGAGCCGACGCCATCGAAGGCTGCCGGGGAGTTTCCGGTGACGGGGCAGGGGCTGCAGTTCATCCCCACGGCTCGCTGACGGCGACCCATCAGAATCCGTCTATCACGGCGGTGTAGGGACGGGTTACCATCCGAGACGATCCTTGGGTCGTGCCGACCTCGGCAGTCCGACCATGTCGATTCCCCGGAGCTGAAATCCATGCCTGTCGCCTCCCGTTCCCTCCGCCGCCGTGCCCCCGCTGCCGCCGTCGTGCTGGCCCTCCTTGCCGCGGCCGGGCCAATGGCTGGAGCCTCGCGGGCCGACACGTTCACCGTCACGGGCACCTCGTGGGGGACGACGACGACCGCCGGCACGCTCGCCTGGGCGATCGAACAGGCCAACACCCCGTCTGCCACCGACAACGTGATCTCGATCGCCCCCAACCTCCTCATCGACGTCGATGATGCGATCGCGATCGATTCCGCCCTCAATCTCGCCCAGTTCACCCGCTCGGTGACGATTCAGGGGAATGGTGCCACGCTCGTCGGCAATCCGACGTTTGTCACCAGCGGCGGCCAAACGGTCACGAAATACGATCCCGACGCATTCGTCTCCGGGGACACCCCGGGGACTCCGTCGTTCTCGTTTGCGAAGATCGGTGTCTTCGGCGGCCTAGACAACAGCGCCATCCTCGTGTCGATCACCGGCCTCAATGCCGATGGTCTCAACCGCTTTTCCCTCATCGAGGCCGGTGCCCGGCTCGACGTCACGACCGCAGGAATCGTGAACTCCGTCAACTTCGATTTCAGTGGCAGGAACATCACCCCCGGCTTCGAGGCCCTCGCCGGCGCTACGCTCAACCTCGATCGGGTCGTGATCGACAAGGCCTACGGTCTCACGGCCATTCCCGGGGGTATCGTGGCCGGAAGCGACGCCACGATCAACGTCTCGTCGAGCACGATCCGGGATTCAAACAGCGGCCCGGCCATCATCCTCGCTGGCGGCACTGCGAATGTGGTCAGTTCGGTCCTCGACGGATCTGGCGGCGTGACGGTGACCGGCGGGAGCTCGGTCGCGACCGGGACCGTGAACTTCGTCAACAGCGTCGCCCTCCTCGCCGGCCCCCTCAGTGGCGGCGGCAATGACAGCCCCGACGACAATCGGTTTCTCGCCGGAACCGGTGGCACGATCAATGCCACCGCCAGCACGATCATCGCCGACCTCGTGTCGCTCTCCGGAACTCCCGCGGAAGCCAACGGGGTGCCGCTCGACGCCGCGGGGGGAACGATCGCGCTGCGTTCGGCGGCCGTGATGGTGACCACCTGCGACGCTGATGGCTTGTCGGGGCAGATCGGCTACCAGACGAGCGCCGGTGGCGCTCTCACCGCCGATGCCTATTCATGGGTTCGCCCGACGCCTGCCCAGACTGCGATCCTGCTGCCGACGCTGTTCAGTCAGCCGTCGCTCATCACCGGAGAGCCGGGGCTTCCGGTCGACGTGATCTCGGTGAGCCCGCTCATCGAAGAGACGTTTCCGTTTCCGCTGGCGAGCTTGCCGGTGACGAACGGCGTCTTGGTCGGCGTGGTGCCCGATGCCGACGGCGCGAACGTCCTCCTCAATCCGATTGATGGCAGCGTCATCACGCTCGATGTCTTCGGTCAGGCACGAACGACCGGCGGCCTGCGGAATGCCGGGGCCGTGGAAAGCACCGTTCCGGAGATCGACCCCGCAGCGTTCGGCGGCGGGCTGTCGCTCCTCCTGGGAGCGCTTGCCTGCCTCGAAAACCGCCGCCGTCTGCGGCGGTAGTGCCAATTCTCGCGATCCGCCCCCGCAGCCAGCTCGGCGGGGGGCGGCATGAGTGTCGACTTTACTGGACACGTCGTTATTGTCGAGTAAACTCGACAAGATGGAAAAAGCCGACCTCCTGCGAGTTGCCGCGGACTGGAGTCATTGGGACGCGCCGCCGCCGCGGTCCGTGGTTCGCACCGTCGCGGTGCCCCGTGAGCTTCGTCCCGACATCGCGCTGGTCATCCAGGGGGTGCGACGCTGTGGCAAGTCGACGCTCCTCGAGCAATTGATCGACCGCTACGGACTCGACCGCTCGAAATGCCTGTTCATCAACTTCGAAGATCCCCGGCTGGCGCAGTCGCTCGACCATGCGACGCTGCAAGACCTCGTCGATGCCTTCGAGGCGGATCGGGGCCCCGACTGCACCTACCTGTTTGACGAAGTGCAGTGGGTGGATGGATGGCAGCGCTGGCTGCGGGCCCAACTCGATCGCCCGAAGCAGCGGCGGTTCGTGGTCACCGGCTCCAATGCCCATCTCCTCTCGGGAGAGCTCGGCTCGTCGCTGACCGGCCGGCATCATACGATCGAACTGTTTCCGTTCGACCTTGGTGAGTTTCGTGTCCTCAGGCCCAAGGCCACGCTCGAAGACTATCTCGATGCGGGCGGATTTCCCGCGACCATCGGTGCTTCAGACCACGACCGTCTCCTCCGCGGCTATTTCCAGGACATCGTCGAGCGCGACATGCGAGAGCGCGTGGGCGCCCGATCGAGCACCCCGCTGCGGCAACTCGTCCAGATGCTCTTCGAGTCAGCCGGATCGGAGACGAGCATCCGCCGCTTGGCGGCGGCGCTGGGCATCTCCGTCGACACCACCTCGCTCTACATCGATGCGGCGGAAAGCGCCTACCTCGCGATCGGTTGCCCGTTTTTCTCCTGGTCGGAGCGTCAGCGGATCGTCCGCAACCGGAAGTACTATCCCATCGACACCGGCTTGCGGCGGGGGGCTGTGACCACCACGGGGCACGACCGTGGCAAGCAACTGGAGTGTGCGGTCTTCCTGCTGCTGCGGCGACGCTTTCGCCAGGTGCAATACTGGCGTGGCACCGGAGAGATCGATTTCGTCGTCGACCACCGGGGTAAACCGACGCCCGTGCAGGTGAGCTGGGATGCCACCAAGGAGCGGGCCCACCGCGCCGTGGACGAATTCCACGCCGCGCATCCGACCGCCGCGGAAGCGGTGTTCGTCACCGCGAAGTCGTTCGAGGCGGGCGTCCCGGAGCTTGCCTCGGCCGACGACGAACGGGCGTGACGGCTAGTGCATCATTCGTTCTGTAAATCCTGTGTGGGCCTGCCCGAGGCGAGCGTAGCGAGCTGAGGGCAGGCCCACACAGGGCCGCGAGTTGAAGAGGTGGGCCATCGAGGTTTTCTTGGAAGTGCTAACTCACCTGGCCTGCCTTGGAACTCCTGATCCAGTCGGTCTGAAGGTCTATGCCCCTGCGGGGGAGGAGACTTTCGATGACATCCAAACGACGGAAGAAGCACAAGCCGGAGCAGATCGTCGTGAAGCTGCGTGACGCAGACGCGATGCTGAACGTCGGGAAGGACCTGACGGCTGTGCTGCAGGCTCTTGAGATGAGCGAGGCGACGCTGCACCGCTGGCGAGCGCAGTACGGCGGGATGAAGTCCGAGGATGCGAAGCGGCTGAAGGCCCTCGAGGACGAGAACCGGCGGCTGAAAGAGATCGTGGCCGACCTCACCCTCGACAACAAGATGCTGAAGCATCTCTCGGAGGGAAACTGGTAGGCCCTTCCCGGAAGCG
>Ga0209188_1003395_pt1 | contig 11050 bp, 11 predicted proteins | sample C_130625_EF_Meta_FD_187307 | JGI IMG/M metagenome (GOLD analysis project Ga0209188, IMG submission 187307) | Freshwater microbial communities from Lake Croche, Canada to study carbon cycling - C_130625_EF_MetaG (SPAdes) (version 2) | ecosystem: Environmental > Aquatic > Freshwater > Lake...
TTGAGGTGCCATAAAATCATCAGAAGCAAAAACAACAATATCATCATCTTTTGCTACGCCCATTTTAATACCTAAATTAGAAGATAATTGGTAAGAAGGATAACAAACACCAATCTTATTAGTATTGACGGTTATAATATAGTTATTCTTTAGATAGTCTCTTAATTGGTCTGCGTGTTCTTTCCAATTAACAGCAACATATGTTTGTATGTTTTCTGGATTATCAGACCTTTTAATCCATTCAGTGTGAGAATGCTGAAACTGAGCGGGTCTTAACGTACACCATAAAATATGTATCATATAGTATTTATATTTTTAATATCATGACTCATCATGATTCTTACTAACTTTTCAAACTTAACTTTAGGTTCCCAACCTAAAACATTTTTAGCTTTAGTATAATCACCAAGTAAAATATCTACTTCAGCGGGTCTATAGTATTTTCCATCTATCTCAATAATAGTTATACCATTATCTAAAATGCCTTTTTCATCTACTCCTTCTCCAACCCAGTTAATATTCCACCCACATTCTTTACAAGCCAATTCAACAAACTCTTTAATAGTGTGTGTTTCATTAGTAGATAAAACATAATCATCCGGAGTATCTTTTTGCAACATCAACCACATGCCTTCAACATAGTCTTTAGCGTAGCCCCAATCTCTTTTAGAGTAAAGATTACCTAATCTTAATTTAGGAAATTCTTGACCGTTATCTATACTGTTTTTAATCTTAGCCAAAGCTAAAGTAATTTTACGAGTAACAAATGTTTCTCCTCTTCTCTCACCTTCGTGGTTGAAAAGTATTCCATTACTAATATGTAAGCCATAAGCTTCTCTGTAATTTTTACAAATCCAGAAAGAATATAATTTAGCAACACCATAAGGACTTCTTGGGTGAAAAGGTGTTGCTTCTGTTTGAGGAACTTCTTTAACTAAGCCATACATTTCTGATGTACAAGCGTTATAGAATCTAGCACCAGGACAATGCTTTCTATAAGCCTCAATAAATCTAAGTGTGCCCATAGCATCAACCTGACCCGTATATTCCGGTAGTTCAAATGATACTTTCACATGTGATTGTGCTGCTAAGTGATAAATCTCATCAGGTTTAATCTCACTCATAAGTCTATCAAGACAAAGTGAATCAGTCATATCACCATAGTGTAATTTAATTCTATCGTAAATATGATTAATTCTACCTGTATTTATAGTAGATGATCTTCTAATAATACCATGAACTTCATATCCTTTCTCAAGTAATAACTCGGCTAAATAAGAACCATCTTGTCCAGTTATACCTGTTATAAACGCTTTCTTATTTGACATAATCTTTATATGTTTTTTCTATTCCCTCCTTCAAAGAGGTTTTATATTTCCAACCTAAATTTTTTAACTTAGAAACATCTAGTAATTTTCTTGGTGTACCATCTGGCATATCTGTATTAAAATAAATATCACCTCTAAAACCAACGACTTCTTTTATTGTTAGGGCTAAATCTTTTATTGTTATATCCACACCAGTACCAATGTTTACTACTTCACTACTGTTATAATTTTTCATAAGATAAACACAAGCATCTGCTAAATCATCAACATAAAGAAACTCTCTCATTGGTGTACCTGTTCCCCAAATTTCAACCTTATCCTTACCTTCTAATTTAGCTTCGTGAAATTTACGAATCATAGCTGGCAAAACGTGTGAGTTATTCAAGTCATAGTTATCACATTGACCTATCCAATTGAATTTTCCATTCCTTCCTGTATAAATGATATGGTTTTTTTCAGTTGTAACACAATAAACATCTTCATTTTCTACACTTTCAATGCTTATATTTTTGTACTTGACTGTGGCAACATCTCTTATATTTCTAATTGATATCCTCCAATTACCATCAAAAGAAGTTGTTGTTTTTATACCAAGTGTAAAACACAATTGTATAAAATCATTTTTTAATTGTTCTGATTTTGTATTATATCTTCTCATATTTTTATTACCATCTCCTCTCATTAAAGATTCAAATACAATCATTCTGTACCTTATAGGTAAGTTAAAAATAAATTTTGGTATACTTTTGTTTACAGATCCAACCCCAATCTCATCTCTTATAAATTTCTTCATGGATCTAGATGTAAAATAAAAAGCATAGTCATCCTTGCCATATTGTAATTTCATTCTCCTTAGTAGATTATCAATTAGTATATAATTCTCAGGATTTATATTTTTATGTTGTGATATTCTTATTTGACCTGAATCCAGATTCGTATGTTTTGTTTTCATATTATCAACAATAGAACCCTCTGATACATACCACCCTATAAAATCACAAATATCAAACAAATCATACTCCGATGGATAGAATTTATAACGACTGTGTTTTCCATCTTTCATGAAATTATCAAATCTCACAATATTGTAATCGTCCTTATATTTATTCAAATTGAATGATATTTCATCACCATCAACTATTGGTTTATGTGATGCTAAAGTTATTTGTCCAAACTCCTTACCTGCTTTATCTCTAAAAAATTCAGCATAGTTTTTAACAAAATTTGTTGATGTTTTATAATATATTTTATGATCTGGAGTTACTCTGAAATCACACCCTCTTGATTTAAAATTAAAAAACTCATTGGTCTTACTCTTCTGAACAGATATAACTTTTTCCACTTCTACCTCATGTGTATTTGGGTTTAGAGTGTAAATATCATCACCTAATTTACATTCTTTAATATTTACTATACCATTTGGAGTCATAACATCAGTATCATGTGAAAAACAAGGTCCATATAAGTTGGTAGGCATTACAGAAATGTAATTAGTACCCCATTGTTGGTTAAAACTTTGACACATTTTAATACCAGCAATCTTAGCAACAGCATAAGCATCATTTGTTGGCTCTAATAGACCAGTTAGTAGATATTCTTCTTTAATTGGCTGAGGTGACATCTTAGGATAAATACAAGATGAACCTAAGAATAATAATTTTTTAACATTAAAATCTTTTGAATATTTAATAATATTTGATTGTATCATTAAATTTTCATAAATAAAATCACCTTTCATTTCATTGTTGGCTTTAATACCACCAACTTTAGCAGCACAAAGAAAAACATATTCAGGCATTTCATTTGAAAAAAATGATTGAACTGATAACTGATCTAATAGATTTAGTTCTTTTTTAGAAGCTGTTATGATATTAGTATATCCAAGTTTTGTTAGTTTCCTAACTATTGCTGATCCAACCATTCCATTATGACCGGCGACAAAAATTCTAGAATTAAGTTCCATTTGTTTTATATTGGTTAATTGAGTAATTGTTTAAAATAAAAAAGAGAGTTTTTCAACTCTCTTTTAATACTTACTAAGTGTCAGCATCTTTTTTCTTTCTAGTAACTCTCTTCTTTGGTGAAGTAATTACTACAACCATCTTGTCTTCCTCTTTATTGTAATCTAACAATAACTTAGACATCTTTTGAGGGTTTTGTTGGATGATTTCTTCTGTTAGAACATCTTCAACATACTTCTGAATAGCTCTCTTTAAAGGTCTAGCACCATATTCTGGGTCAAATCCTTGAGAAGCAATATAATCAGTAGCACATTCAGTAATTTCTAATTCAAAATCCATCTTTTGAACACGACTAACTAATTTCTCCAACTCAATATCAATAATCTTATTAATATCTTCTTTTACAAGTGAGTTAAACATCACAACATCATCAATACGATTTAAGAACTCAGGTGCGAATTTCTTCTTCAACTCTTTTTCAATAACTGAGTTTGAATCTTGTTGACCGTTTGACTCTCTATTCTTCGTATTAAAACCAACTCCATTCCCAAAATCTTTCAATTGACGCGAGCCAGTATTAGAAGTCATAATGATTATGGTATTCTTAAAGTTAACTTTTCTACCAAGTGAATCTGTTAACTGACCATCGTCAAGAACTTGAAGTAACAAGTTAAACACTTCTGGGTGAGCTTTCTCAATCTCGTCAAGAAGAATTACAGAATAAGGCTTGCGTCTAACTTTTTCGGTTAATTGTCCACCTTCATCGTGACCAACGTATCCTGGAGGCGCACCAATCAAACGAGATACAGCAAACTTCTCCATGTATTCTGACATATCAATTCTAATTAAAGAATCTTCAGAGTCAAATAAATACTTAGCCAAAACTTTAGCCAACTGTGTTTTACCAACTCCTGTAGGCCCTAAGAACATAAATGAACCAATTGGTTTGTTTGGATCTTTCAAACCAACACGACCTCTTTGAATTGCTTTCACAATTTTTTTAACCGCATCATCCTGTCCAATAACCTTACCAACAATGGAGTCTTGCATTTTTCCAAGTTTAGAGGTTTCATTTTCAGATACCTTTTGAAGAGGTATACCAGTCATCATCGAAACAACCTCAGCTACGTTATCTTCAGTTACTGTTTGTTTGTTGTTAGAACATTCGTCTTCCCATTTCTTTCTTTCAGACTCTAAAGACTCATTAAGTTGACGCTCAACGTCTCTTAACTTAGCGGCTTCTTCGTATTTTTGAGAACGAATAACTTGATTCTTTTTCTCTTTAATTTCCCCAATCTTGTTTTCAATATCAGTAATAACTTTAGGAACAACAATGTTTGAAATATGTACACGAGATCCTGCCTCATCTAAAGCATCAATAGCTTTGTCTGGTAAGAAACGATCAGTAACATAACGGTCAGTTAAATCAACACAAGCTTTGATAGCTTCCTCAGTGTAAATTACATTGTGATGTGATTCATACTTGTCTTTAATGTTAGAGATTATTTGAATTGTTTCTTCAGCAGAAGCTGGTTCAACAATTACCTTTTGGAATCGTCTCTCAAGGGCACCATCTTTCTCAATATGCTTTCGATATTCGTCCAAAGTAGTAGCTCCGATAATCTGAATTTCACCTCGAGCTAAGGCAGGTTTGAACATATTAGAAGCATCTAGTGAACCGGAAGCACCACCAGCACCAATAATAGTGTGAATTTCGTCAATGAAAAGAATAACATCTGGCTCTTTCTCCATTTCAGCCATTAGAGCCTTAATACGTTCTTCAAACTGACCGCGATACTTCGTACCAGCTACCATAGAAGCCAAATCAAGCATTACAACTCTTTTGTTAAAAAGAATACGGCTTACTTTTCTTTGAATAATTCTTAGTGCTAATCCTTCTGCGATTGAAGATTTACCAACACCTGGTTCTCCAATAAGAATTGGATTGTTTTTCTTTCTTCTAGATAGAATTTGAGAAACTCTCTCAATCTCTTTTTCACGACCAATGATAGCATCAAGTTTTCCTTCTTCAGCCATTTTAGTTAGGTCACGGCTATAAGTGTCTAGTACAGGAGTTTTAGACTTGGTGTCTGGTTTTTTTGAACTAGAACTAATGGAAGAACTATCATCATCATCATCTTCAATAGCGGCTTTAATTTCAGGTGAGACATAATCTCTGCCTTCGATATTGTTCTTGGTATTATTCATATTTTCTAATTTACTTGTTTATTTTATATTATTATTTTATTAGTTGTTTATAACCTTGTCAATAATTTCTTCTCTTCGTTCTGAAATGTCTTTATGATTTAGCAAGTCACATCTTAAAGAAACAATCATTGTATTCTTATCAACATCAATTGTTTTAATTATTGTTCCCTTTGCCTCAAACTCTTTACCAACTATATCAAACTTCTCTCTATTTTCATACATACTAAAAAAGATATCTATGTATTTTTGATATGTTTTAATATCAAATGATAATTGTAAAGAAGCATGTGATCCAATACTTAATTGAATTACCATATCTTTTATAGAGAATATTTCTTTATTAATATTAATACAAGATTCTTTCATTATACGACAAGTTTATTACTCATATTTTTTATATTAAATTTTATTAGAAAGGTTTCTATTACTAAATTGTTTTAAGCCTGTTACTTCTAGTAACATTTTATCTTCTATGAACTTAGGAATATTTATCTTGTGATTTTTTGTGGGAATTTCAATTTCAGCCACAATAAGGTGGTGACCACTATTAAACATATCTACTTCCCAATATAAATCACCATCAGGATAAATCCATCTTTCTTTAGTTATGAATCTAGATTCAGTTGTAGATAACAAACAGTGTGATTTAAAATTTTGAAACTCTTTTTCAGTTAAAAACTTTTCATCTTCAAGGTTAACACCTTTTGAAACGTTTTTTTTCACAGTGTGAATATATGATTTACCATTTATATTAGAGTGCCAAGATCGAGCTCTTTCCCAGACACTATTTGAATTTTTAAAGTAATACTGATCAATTTTAATAACCTCTTTAGGCTTGATATCTGGCATTGCTTTTAACAAAAATTTGCGCTCAATTTCTAATTTCATTAATATAAATATGTTTTAGAAAAATCCCGTCTTTAGACGGGATCTAATAAGAGTTAACCTCTTTTTTGATAGGATGGGGTTTGGTACCCACACTGTCCGAGACAGACCCCCTAGTTAAAGGGTAAGTTAACCACTACGAAAACTTTGCGTGGATTTTGGTACCCACACTGTCTGAGACAGACTTCCTAGTTAAAGGATAAGTTAACCACTACGAAAACTCAATTTTATATTATAGATTTTTTTTAATCACTTCTGAAAATAACTTTTTAAGTTCTTTTGTCAACTCTATATTATAATTATCCAATGTGACTTCAGTTACATCAATATTCTCGTAATTAATTTCACAGTCTGAATATGATGGTGTCCAATAATCACCTCGATTGTATTCTACTCTACCTGATACTGATAGGTCATAGGTTATTACTAAATCAAAACCGTCGACTTCAAATACCATAAACTCATTTTCTCTGATAAAGTTACCTTCATTTTCACATATTAGTTCCTCCCACTCGTCTGATCTTTTACATTCAAAATCAATAAGATTATTGATTTTAGTTGTGTCTAATGAATATGTAGAAATAAAGTTTGTCATATATTTTATTTAGAACATAAAGATACAAAAAACTATTGTAAGTTCAAAATTTTAAATTACTTTATTTAACCAGCCACTTTTTTTATCTCAGAGAAAATTGACTTTCTTGGTTGCCTTACTTTGACATCATTGTGTGAATTATCTGTGTAATCAACAACAGATGATTTATGAGATCTATCTTCTTTTAATGGACTTCCACCAAAACCAGATGAACTTTTCTTATTAGGATTGAACATATCCGATAATTTTTGATAGGTTGATTCCCAAGTATTTCTTGGATCACCTTGTCTTTCAAGAAAAGCAAGAATAGAATCTTTGCTAATCTCAGTAAATTTTTTCCCAGATGCTTGAACTGCTTCTACTAACGAATTTAATGTTGTCATATATTTTATTTTATTGTAATTAGTTTGTTAAATCCTTCATCAAGTGTTATTGGTTGATAAGAAGAAATCATAGACTTTACAATTCGCATTGGAATATCTTTATTTTCTTCTTCTATTCTTTTTTGGTTACGTCTTTCATACTCATCATCTGATAAAATAGGAAAAATAACACCTAACTTATAGTAGTCATTAGAGAAATAGTTTAGGTTTTTTTTTCTGCGTTTAGAAGCCATGTGAGTCATATCAACAATCACATTCTTTTTTGCTAAATTAGCATCTAAAAACTTTTGATTTAAAACTCTATCTACTTCTTTCTGATCTACATTGTTAAATGATTCAGTATAGTTTCTTGAACCATAAACTTCCATAACAATTTCATCACGACTAATTAACTCTACATTACTATCAACCTCAGATATAAACTTTCTATAAAAAAAAGATTTACCACTTAGAGGAGTTCCTATTAAGATTAGTATATAAGGTGATTTTAGATTTTTAAATTTACTTAAATCCATTTTATTATTATTTAATTGTTATAATACAAATATAAACAAATTTTTTAAAAATAATTAAATAATTTCAGTTAAATTGATTGAATTGACTTTTTAATTATCTCTGCGTGGTCAAATGCCATATCAACAGTTACATCACCGTCATAACTTACATCATTCCAATAACATTCTGTAGCATCATCACCCGCTTTAACAAAAGGAATTTCATCTAACAAAACAGCAAAAGCATGACTAACACAGTTTTTATTTCTTGGATCACGATAAGGCTTATCAAAAGCACCTATATAAGTAAAGTAATTACTAGGTATAATAAGTCCTGTTTCTTCTTCTAACTCACGAACAGCTGCATCTAAAGGAATTTCACCTTCATCAATATTTCCGCCTGGGTTAGCCCACATACCAACAAATGGCGGATGACCTCTTTTAATAGAAAGAGCTTTATAATTTGAACCAATATCAACAAGAACAACTAAGTCAACACAAGACATTCCTGTATCAACAATATGATTATCAACAACTCTTATAATATAAGAGTAGCCTATTGTTAGTTTATTTTCTGATTTATTGAAAAAGTTACCGAAGTTTGTATAGACTGTATTTTCTTTAATATCAAGAACCTCCAAGGATCCTATCCATTCAGATGTATTGAATTGATTAAACTTTTTTATAGCCATTAATTGTGTATAATTTTTCCTATTACAAAGATATGATTATTTAATAATTTACCAATATTAAATTAATATATAGTCTATATGATTTCAAAGTATAATAGTTTTACATTAGATTTTTTATTAGAAAAGGCTATAAATGAGTCTTTCATGTATTATTCTTCAGATGTTAGAAAAATTTTAACTAGAATAAAAACAAATGATATTGCTTCAGAATTATTAAATTCTGAAGGAACTGATGTAAAACCCGATATGACTTTTATTGATTTAGGTAAAGAAGGTTATTTTTCTTTTATAACAATGAAAAATGCCAAACCTTTAATATTGGCTAAATATCCTGGATTAGATTGGTCAATAAATATTGACAATAAACCAATTCCATCAAATGGACTACATTTTATTCACACAAAAATATTCCATGATCTTGATATGACCGGTGATGGCTCTGGTGTATTTACTAAATCAAGAAATGAAGTTGGTTTAGGTAGATTTGTTAATAAACTATTTCCAGGTAAATATAACTCTAAACAAGTTGAAGAGTTTGTCAACTCATTCAAATCTTCATTAGAGAAATCTGGAGAATATTTTGATTTAGTTGAGGGTGAAGATATCTCATATTGGTATTGGCATGAAAACTATAAAGAGGAAAGTGGTACTCTTGGATCATCTTGTATGTCTAAGAAGAAAAATCTATTTGGAATTTATACTCAGAACCAAGATGTTTGTAAAATGTTAATTCTAAAAGAAGAAGATAAGATTATAGGTAGAGCACTTATTTGGAAATTAAACTCTATAAAAATAGGAAGAGATGTTGTAGAGAATGTTGAATACTTTATGGATAGACAATACACTATTAAAGATTCTGATGTTCAAAAATTTAGAAATTATGCTAAAGAAAAAGGATGGTGTTATAAGTCATATAACAATCACAGTAGTTATTCAAAAGTAAATATAGGCAATGAGGAAAAAAATGTTAAAATGATTGTTAAGGTAAAAGATAAAGATTATAACAAATATCCTTATATGGACACATTTAGAAGATATGATTTTAGTAATGGCTTTCTTCACAATGACGAAGACCAAGACAATGACTATGAAGGTCAGTATATCTTAGAAGATACTAATGGTGGATACGCTGAAATTGAATCCGGAGTTTATTCTGAATGGTATGATATGAGAATTAGTGATTATGATGCGATTTGGTCTATTCCACTTGATGACTATTTAATTAAAGATAGAGCAGTTGAGGTTAAAAGAGGTTATAGTAGAAGAATAGGATGGTATCCAGAAGACCATGATGATATATTTTATGATGAGGATCATGATGAATACTTCCACGTTGATGATGGTGTTCTTTCTAAAATTGAAAGAAGAATGTTATGGAATAAAACTGCTGTTACAGTAGTTGCTGAAATTTATGTAGATGGTGATGTGCCAAATTCAGATGGTCAATATATGTATAAAGATGATAAAGATATAGCAGAGATAGATACTGACTTATTATGGTTTGATAAAATATCTGACAAGTTCAGAGATTGGACTGACTATGAATACATTAGTCAAAAATTATTAACTATTGATTATAAAGGTAATTATGTTCCTAAAGCATTTGCTGTTACTACTTATAAGATTGAACCAGGAGATAATGCCGTTGATATAACAGGAGTTGAATACTTATCTAAGGCAGACTCTTTAGGATTAGGATATAATATTATTGAATCAGAAAAGAGAGTAATTGATTGGTTTACTTACACTAAAACTATTACTGAATATACAGATGTTCTTTTAGAAAGATTATCTAAGCTAATTGATAGATATAGTGATGTTCTAAACAATAAAGGTCAGTTCCAAAGTGACCAATATACTCTTGTTGTTGATAAGATTTCTATGAATTTGGCTTTATGTCAAGATAGATTAGAACATTTGGAAGAAGAAACTTGGAACTAAATTCCAATTTTTTCTAGTGCTTTATCACGATTGTATTGCTTAACTTTATCCAAAAAATAATTATCATTTAATTTCATTTTATAGAAAAGTTCACTTTCAATAATAGTTCCCCATCTATTAATTTTAATAAAGTCATTTGTCCACAATTCAGAGGCATATTTAGATTTTACTTTAACATAACACTCATAAATATTATGAGATTTTTTATTTATAGTTATTAAACTTATCCTACTAATATGCCAATGTCTGGGCATTTTCTTTCTTATTTGAATAATTACTCTTGCGCTAATTAATAACTTATGAATTAAAAAAGTCTTAGTAACTATCAAAAAGGATATCTCAATAAGTATATAAATAAGTAGTAAAAAACCAGACCATCCATGTAAGGAAAATCCTATGTTACTTCCTTCTTGAAAAAAATCAATCATTATCTCCCGATTAAAAGTTGAATATTAATATTCTCTGATGTTGATGAACGATGATAACCATCAATTAATCTAAACTTACCATCTTTAACTAAAGCAATACCTCTAATACCATCATAATTCTTATCAGAATAATAC
>Ga0209188_1003398_pt1 | contig 11047 bp, 10 predicted proteins | sample C_130625_EF_Meta_FD_187307 | JGI IMG/M metagenome (GOLD analysis project Ga0209188, IMG submission 187307) | Freshwater microbial communities from Lake Croche, Canada to study carbon cycling - C_130625_EF_MetaG (SPAdes) (version 2) | ecosystem: Environmental > Aquatic > Freshwater > Lake...
ATGGTGATAGTGAGCGCGTTATTGGTGGTTTGATCGGCACCCTCTTTCAACGCGCAGATGTCGCCATCGCTTCGAAGGCAGGAATTACCTTCCCTGATGGACATCGCACCATCAATAATTCTCGACAGGCGCTCATCGCTGAATTAGATAAGTCGCTCGCTAGATTGGAGACCGATTATCTGGATATTTGGCAGATCCATTCGTGGGATCCTTTTACTCCGCTTGAGGACACGCTCTCTGCTTTAGATTACGCATATTCATCAGGCAAAGCTCGCTATGTGGGAATCAGTAACTTCTCTGGTTGGCAAAGTGCGCGAGCAATCACGATTCAAGAATCCAATTCTGCCAAGGCCCCCATTATTTCTCATCAAGTTGAGTATTCACTGCTGAATCGCGAAGCGGAAGACGAGGTACTCCCCTGCGCCGATGAAACTGGAATTGGAATACTCGCTTGGGCTCCGCTCGGCCGTGGTGTCTTAACTGGAAAATATCGCAACGGAATTCCAAGTGATTCGCGCGCTGCCGCGCCTCACTTTGTCAAACATGTCGAACCTTATCTGCGGCCCGATAGCACTCGGATTGTCGAAGCGGTAACGGTTGCTGCGCAGGGACTTGGTTTCTCACCTTTAGAGGTTGCTCTCGCGTGGGTTCGCGATACACCAGGAATAACGAGCGCGATAGTAGGAGCGCGGACTGGAGCTCAGATGCGCGGAATCTTGAAGAGTGAAGAAGTTACCTTGCCGCAGGTTGTACGCGATGCACTCGATGAGGTTTCAGCGCTCTAACAATTTTCGAGGAAGTTCTCCAAAACTTTCACGCCAAATTCCAAACCTGAGATAGGGACTCGCTCATCGACTCCGTGAAAGAGCGCCATGAAATCCAAATCAGCTGGCAATTGCAAAGGGCTGAAGCCATACCCGACGATGCCAAGTTCAGAGAGCGCTTTATTATCTGTTCCGCCGCTCATCAGATAGGGAACGGGTATTCCTTCCGGATCAAATGCGAGGATAGCCTCACACATGGCATCGACGAGATCTCCTTCAAAATTAACTTCTAATGCGATATCGCGTGAGATTGTCTCGATCTTTATATCTGGTCCCACAATGGAGCGAATAGTTGCGTTCAGTTCATCTTCATAACCTGGTAAGAAGCGACCATCAATCACCGCGCTTGCGCTACCCGGGATTACATTTGCCTTATATCCGGCATCGAGCATCGTTGGATTTGCAGTGTTCTGCAGAGTTGCCCCGATCATTCGAGCAGTAGGTCCAATCTCTTTCAATAGCGGACGAAGATCTTTCTCGTCGTAGCTCTTCCCGGTTGCTAGTGCAATCTTCTTGAAGAGAGTCTTGACCGTTGAGGTATACCGTTGCGGCCATTCAAAGCGTCCGATCTTGGCGACGGCCTCAGTCAACGTAGTGAGAGCATTCTCATCATTCATCATCGAACCGTGACCGGCGCGACCTGTCGCAGTTAATCTCATCCAGTGAATTCCCTTTTGGGCAGCTTCGACAAAGTACAGTCGCTTGCCATCGCCCACAGTTACTGAGAATCCACCAACTTCAGAGATTGCCTCACTGCACCCAGCAAAGATTTCTGGATGCTGGGCTGCCATCCAGCGCGAACCAAATGTCATTCCCGCTTCTTCATCCGCGAAGAATGCAAGAACTACATTGCGAGGTGGCTTGTAACCAGAACGTGCCCACTTACGAATGATTGCCAAAATCATGGCATCAGTATTTTTCATATCTACCGCACCGCGACCCCAAATCATTCCGTCGCGAATCTCTGCTGCAAAGGGATCGACCGACCAGTCGGCAGCATTTGCCGGGACAACATCGATATGTCCGTGGAGAACTAGACCAGGTCGTGATGTGTCAGATCCCGGAATATTCGCAATGACATTGCAGCGGTTTGGTGCTGACTCATAGATGGTTGCGGATATTCCAACTTCTGCAAGTGATGCAACGACATATTCTGCAACTCCTCGCTCATCTCCTTTACCTTCCCCATAATTGACTGATGGGATTCGGATGAGATCTTGGCAAATCTTTACAACTTCTTCTTCTAGAGTCATATACCTATTCTGCCTCTGAATCCGCTCTAGATGTCGCAAGTCAAAAGGCTCTCTTTTGCATGAGAGCTAAGCCGTTGCTATCGTTGCCCTGTTATTTCGGCTCGAACGCTTAGGATTACACCAAAGTGAGCGAGTTACTCGTCCGGGTGGCGGAATTGGCAGACGCGCTAGCTTGAGGTGCTAGTTCTCGCAAGGGATTCGGGGTTCAAGTCCCCGTTCGGACACAGTTACGGTGGTAGATCGCACGATGGAACTTCACGAAGCGTTATCGCTCATTAGGGCTATTCCAGATTTTCCATCGCCCGGAATTCTCTTTCAAGATATCACTCCACTTCTGGCAGATGCCGCTGCCCTCGGAATAATCACTCAAGCCTTGTCGAACTTCGATAGCGAAGCTGATGTAGTCGCAGGTGTTGAAGCACGTGGTTTCATCCTAGGAAGCGCACTCGCCATCCATCGAAGCTGTGGTTTTATCCCGATTCGCAAGCAGGGCAAACTCCCCCACAAAGTTTTTTCACAATCGTACGGACTTGAGTATGGCGAAGATGTCATCGAGATACACCAAGATGCCCTGCTTTCTCACCAGAAAGTCCTTCTCATCGATGATGTGCTGGCTACCGGTGGAACATTGGTGGCGGCCCTTCGCTTGATTAAGGAAGCTGGCGGCACAATCTCTTCTGTGATTGTTCTCTTTGAGATAACTGCACTCAATGGTCGCGAAAAGATTCTGCAGGAATTTCCGGATGTAAAAGTCCATGCTCTGGTTCGTGCTTAATGCGCATTAAAGAAATACAAGCGCTGCGAGCTCTTGCCTCAGTTCTTGTGGTCATCTATCACGCCAAACTCATTAAGGGCGGATATATCGGCGTTGATATTTTCTATGTGATCTCCGGCTATCTCATCACCGGTTTACTACTGCGCGAACTCGAGAAATCAGGCAGTCTCTCCTTTAAATCCTTCTACCTTCGCCGGATTAAGAGGCTGCTTCCCTCATCTTTCTTAGTTCTTATCGTCACAGGGATAGTTGCGTGGATCTTCTATCCCGACACGATGCGCCATGAACTTGGCAAAGATATCGCCGCCGGATCGATCTATATTTCCAATTACCTTTTTGCTCATTGGCAGATGGATTACCAGAACCTAGGTGCGGTGCCACCTGTAGTCATTCATTACTGGTCGTTGGCGGTTGAAGAACAGTTCTATCTCGTGTGGCCCCTCTTCATATTTCTTGCCTACAAAGGCGGAGGGCGCAGGTTAGTTGGACGATCCATTTCAGCGATAACCGCAGTGTCATTCGTTATCAGCTTGGTACAAAGTCGAACTTCACCCATTTGGGCCTTCTACTCATTGCCTACTCGAGCATGGGAACTCGGCGTTGGTGCGCTCTTGATCTTCGCTCCTCAGTTCGTGCGCGGTAAGAGAGCAATAGCTAGCATCTCAATGATTTCTATCCTGGTCGCTGCTAACCATTTCAATGACCGAACTCTCTTTCCAGGTGTCGCCGCTCTTATCCCCGTTCTCGGAACGGCGATTGCCATAGCCTCAATCGGTCATTGGCCGGTACTTGTCAGAAAATTTTCACATCTACCCGCGACTCAATTTCTTGGTGAGATCTCGTATCCGCTTTATCTCTGGCATTGGCCAGTATTAGTCATTCCCGCCGTTTATCTGGGCCGTGGATTACGTCCCTTCGAAATTGCAATCTGTGTTGTGGTCACTCTTCTGCTTTCGTGGCTGACCCACATATGGATAGAAGAGCCATTACGACAGAAAGTGGTTCGCCCACAGATGGTTGTAAAGATGGCAAGTGTTGTCACGGGTACCTCGCTTTTACTGGGGCTCGGCATCTATGCCTCGTGTGCGAATCAGATTCAACTTCCCGATGGAAAAAGGACTGCACTCACCAATATTCTGGAGAAGCCATTGGTCTACAACGACGGCTGTCATCTCAATCGCGGCGAGAAGATCTCTCCTGACTGCACCTATGGCAAACGTGGAGCAAAGATCAAGATAGTGCTCTTCGGCGACTCACACGCTGCCCAATGGTTTCCGGCTCTAGAAAGATTAGCCGAGCAGTACCAATTTGAATTGATCTCACTCACCAAATCTTCTTGCCCAGGTCCTGCTGTGAAAAAAGCAACTACTAAAACATATGATGATGGCGACTGTGCCGCGTGGAGAGAGAACTCCTATAAGAGAATTGCCGCTATTCATCCTGAAGCGGTTGTCGTGAGTGGCATGCAATTTCCTGATCCAGCTATGGGAACAGCGAGTATTTCGCAATGGTGGATATCCGGCGAGCAGAGAACCTTGTCTCAACTTAAGGGCAATGCCCGACATCTCATCTACCTCGTTGACACCCCTCATCCAACCCGCGACATTCCTAGTTGTGTTGCATCGGACGCCAAAAATATCTGCGACCAGACGAAACCTTCTGCTGCATACACAATTTCTGGTTTCACCAACGTCGACCCCAACCCTTGGCTCTGTACAAAAATATGTCCGGCAGTAATCAATAACCAAGTCGTTTACCGCGATTCATCACATATCAGTGTGGCCATGAGTGAAGAGCTTTCAGACAAGCTTGGGGCAGCCTTGAAATCCGCAGGAGTCTCTCTGCAATGAAGCAATGCAGAAAAGTAGATTTAGTGGAAGGATGCCAGCGTGGCTGAACTCGTTTATTACTGCGGAACCATGGATAGCGGTAAATCCACCCTCGCTCTCCAGACCGCACATAACCATAAGAGTCGTGGGCGCTCCGGATTAATCTTCACCAATAAGGATCGTGCCGGTACCGGCGTCATAAGTTCCAGGTTGGGATTGCAATCTGAAGCGATTGAAGTTGAAGAATCACTCGACCTCCACAAATTTGTGGTTGAACACCTGTCGATGGGCGAGCGGATTGATTACATCATCTGTGATGAGGCGCAGTTCTATCAACCGATTCAAATTGATCAACTCGCCAAGATAGTTGATGGTCTGGGAATTGATGTCTATGCCTTCGGAATTTTGGCCGACTTTAAGACAAAACTCTTCCCTGGATCTGCGCGCTTGGTTGAACTTGCAGATCGCGTCAATACTCTCCAGGTCGAAGCGCTCTGTTGGTGCGGCTCCCGCGCCACCCACAATGCCCGAACCGTAAATGGCGTGATGGTCACTGAAGGTGAGCAAGTCGTCGTTGGTGATGTTGGCAAGAGCGATGAGGTTGCCTACGAAGTACTATGCCGTCGCCACCATATGCGTCGGGTGACCGCACGAGCATCGCGCGCAGGACATATGAGCTCTGACCCACTACCGTTTACATAAAGCAACTCCTCCACAGTCCGCCCCATAGAAAAGGTAACAAGCATGAACACTCGCGCCTATGCAGTTCTCGCCGCTAAAGAGAAGCTGGTTCCTTTTGAATTCGATCGTAGATCGCTCGGAGCACATGATGTAGCTCTCGATATCGCCTATGCGGGTATCTGCCACTCTGATATCCATCAGGCGCGTGAAGAATGGGGCCCCGCAATATTTCCTATGGTTCCGGGTCATGAGATCGCAGGAACAGTTACCGCTATCGGTTCGAGTGTGTCAAAGTTTAAGGTTGGAGATCTCATCGGCGTTGGAGTCTTTATTGATTCATGTCGAACCTGCGAAAATTGTGTGGCAGGTCTGCAACAGTATTGTCTGCAAGGTATGACGGGTACTTATAACCAGTTGGAACGCGATGGAACAACAGTAGCTATGGGCGGATATAGCAACTACTTCGTTGTCAATGAGGATTACGCGGTAACGATTCCAGCCAATCTTCCTCTCGCAGGTGTAGCACCACTTCTTTGTGCAGGAATCACTTTGTACTCACCAATCAAGCATTGGGGCGTGGGACCTGGAAAGAACGTAGCAGTGATGGGACTTGGCGGCCTAGGCCATATGGGAGTCAAGTTTGCCGCTGCTATGGGAGCCGATGTCACTGTGCTCTCGCACTCCCCACATAAAGAAGCTGACGCGCTTGCTATGGGTGCGCACTCTTTTATTGCGACAAACGACAAAGGTGAATTTAAGAAGCATGCCAAGACATTCGATGTCATTCTCAATACGGTAAGTGCTGACATAGATATCGATCTCTATCTCAACCTACTGAAATTGGATGGAACCCTCGTAGTAATTGGCTTACCAGGTAAGCCTTATGCACTCAATGCCGGAACGCTTCTCAATGGACGTCGCTCCATTGGAGGCTCCATGATTGGCGGTATCCCTGAACTGCAAGAGATGCTCAATTTCTGTGGTGAGAATAATATCGTCAGCGATGTAGAAATCATCAAGGCGGATTACATCAATGAAGCCTACGAACGCACCGTAGCTAGCGATGTGAAGTATCGCTTCGTGATTGACGCCTCTACTTTCTAACTCTCACTCAATGAAACGAGTGCATTGCGGTAGCAATGAGCGGGGCAATTACTAAAGCCGGTAGTAGATTGGCGACGGCGATTTTCTTGATATCTAGCAATCGAAGAGCGATTCCAACGAGCATCAATCCCCCACACACTGTCATCGCGTCGATTTGATACTGGCTCAAAATTGAACCTGATACAAGACCGATAATGGTCCAGAAACCTTGATAGAGAGCGACCGGGATGATGGAGGCTGCAACACCCCAACCAAGCGTTGAGGCAAAGGCCATCGATGCAAAAAAGTCGAGTGAAGATTTGAGTATCAATTGATCTATTCCCTGTGACATCCCATCACTCACGCTTCCGAGAATTGCCAGGGGTCCGATAACGAAGAGGAGTGATGCTGAAACGAATCCTTGAACAAAGGGACTTTCACTTGAGGCTTTAAATCTTCTGCGTAGATTTTCTCCGAAGGTATCGAGATGAGTCTCGAGTGATAAAGCTGAACCGATGAGACCGCCAAGCAGCATTGAGGCCAAAATGATGAGGAGGGAAGCGCCCTTGGGAAATGACGAGACGAACTCTCTGCTCCAGAGTGGAATGATCGCTGAAGTAGCGCCGAGTAGGGTGATTAATCCAAGAATATCTGTAATCAAATTAGTTGCAGATTTGGTAATTCGTGATCCGACCGCGATTCCAATAGTTGATCCGATAAGTACGGCGACGACATTGATTACGGTTCCGAGGCCTATAAACATTGAATAACTATAGACTTACTCCATGAAGTTCAGCGCTCTTCGCGCACTCCTTGCGCCACACAAGACTGTTCCCATCACCCCGTGGCGTGCCGAAGGTAGATGGCAACTATCCCCTACTCGGGTACTTATTCTCTTTGCCGGTTTGATTATCTTCGGATTGGGCGACTCGCTCTTGATTCAAGGTAACCAAGGAAATGCACCTTGGACTGTCTTCGCGCAAGGCATCACGATCAAAACTGGAATGAGTATTGGCTTTGCAACTCTTCTCATCAGCACATTCGTTCTTCTGATCTGGATTCCGCTTCGCGAAAAACCCGGTTTCGGAACTCTCTCGAATATCATTTTGATCGCGACCTTTATCCAAGTGGGAACTGAGATTTTTCCAGAGCAACACTCGTTCCTACCTGGTATTGCATTCGATCTCATCGGCATCGCGATGGTTGGGCTTGGTTCATCTCTCTACATCACATGCGGCCTCGGTCCAGGTCCGCGCGATGGCGCCATGACCGGAATCCATTACCGCACCGGTATTCGTGTAGGTCGCGTGAGATTGGGTATTGAACTAGTAGTGCTGGTAATCGGCTGGCTCTTAGGCGGAACCGTAGGCATCGGAACAGCGCTCTTTGCGCTGCTGATTGGCCAATCTGTGGCTATTTTCCTCGGAATCGTCGCGCGTCTGACCCAAAAGTAGCGTCGGACATCAACTAACCTGACCTCAACCTTCCCCCGGGTTTGTGACCCGTCACTTCACACGGGGTCGCAAACACCCCCGATAACAAAATCAGGAAGGTTCGTCATGCTTGATACTTTCTTCAAAATATCAGAACGTGGCTCAACTGTAGGACGTGAGATTCGCGGCGGTTTCGTCACTTTCTTTACGATGGCCTACATCGTTGCGCTTAACCCACTTATCTTGGGCGGAGCTAAAGACAGCACCGGTCATTACCTCGGTGGCGGAACAGATGGAGCTAACTTCGCAGCAATTGCGGCGATGACAGCGCTCATGGCTGGTCTCTTAACTCTCTTTATGGGAGCTTTCGCCAACTTCCCGCTTGCACTTGCAACTGGACTTGGTCTCAACACCTTCGTAGCGGTGGGAATTGCTTCACGCATGACCTGGGCCGATGCTATGGGTCTCATCGTTGTTGAAGGTCTCATCATTACAGTCCTCGTGCTTACCGGATTTAGAACTGCGGTCTTCCGTGCAGTTCCACAGCAACTCAAGATTGCAATCTCTGTCGGTATTGGTCTCTTCATTACCTTAATCGGTCTCGTAGACGCTGGATTCGTCCGCCGTACTGGTCAAGGACCGGTTCCAGTAACGCTCGGCGATAATGGAAATCTCGTGGGATGGCCAATTATCGTCTTCGGATTTGGTTTGATCACCATCATTGTTCTGATGATTCGCAAGGTAAAGGGTGCGATTCTGATTGGCGTCATCGCCGCAACAATCGTCTCAATCATTGTCGAGAAGGCATTTAAGATTGGTGAGAACTACCTACCTAAGGGCGTTGTCGATAATGTCTTCGGCGGAAAGATGCCAGCTGATTACAAAGGCTTCGTCACAGCAGGCGGCGACTATGTCAATCCAAAGGGTTGGGGTCTTAACGTTCCTCATATCCCATCCAAGATCGTCGATAAGCCTGACTTCAGCCTCTTCGGCCACTTCAGTCTCTTTGGTGCTTTCCATGTAACTGGAGTGTCGATCGTTGCTGCAGTTCTTCTTGTATTTACATTGCTGCTCTCTGACTTCTTTGACACTGTTGGAACAGTGACAGCGATTGCAACAGAAGGTGGATTGATTGATGGAGCAGGAAATATTCCTAATAACAATCGCATCCTCTTTGTTGACTCAGTTGCCGCAGCAGCTGGTGGCGTTGGAAGCATCTCATCGAATACCAGCTACATCGAATCTGCTTCTGGCGTCGGCGAAGGTGCTCGCACCGGTCTGGCTTCGGTAGTAACCGGCGTTCTCTTCCTCCTCACCACCTTCTTGGCTCCAGTTGTGAAGGTGATTCCTTATGAGGCGGCAACTCCTGCTCTCGTCATCGTTGGTTTCTTGATGATGTCGCAGATTAAGGATATTGACTGGTCAGATTATGGAATCGGAATGCCAGCATTCCTTTCAATCATCTTGATGCCATTCACATATAACATCTCTGTTGGTATTGGTGCAGGCTTCATCGCGCACGTACTTATCAGAATGGTTCAAGGTCGCAGCAAAGAAGTACACGCACTCTTGTACTTAGTATCTGCGCTCTTCGTGGTCTACTTCTTGCAATCCCCTATCAATATGTGGGTAAGCAAATAACCATAAGTCACTAATGTATTGGGCCTCGCATTCGTGCGGGGCCCAATCTTTTTCACCAATGTATCTCCTTTTTACCTTGTTCAGCTAACATCGCATTTACTCGCGAAAATGGCTTGGAACCGAAGAATCCGCGATAGGCGCTGAGTGGACTCGGGTGCGCCGACTCAACACGGTGTTGAAAAAAATGTGACAATTCTTGAGCATGCCGGCCCCACAGAATTGCAATCACACCACGTGAACCCAATTCTCTGGCGATCACATCAGTGATCTTCTGCCATCCAAAAGTTTGGTGTGCATTAGAAACTTCAATTTCAGTGGTCAGCACTCTGTTAAGCAGAAGTACGCCTTGCGCAGACCATCTAGAGAGATCGCCCGAACTCCAAGCAACTGTGCCGGTATCGGCTTCCAGTTCAATGAAGATATTCTGCAGACTCTTCGGAAGAGGTTTCACCGCAGCATCTGTAGAGAAAGCCAGTCCATGGGCATGCCCCGAAGTGGGATAAGGATCTTGCCCAACGATGACGCATTGGACGTCATCTAGGGGTTGAGCAAAGGCGCGGAAGATGAGATCTTCGTGTGGAGAAACTGTTAGCGCATCTATTTTATGCAAAATTGCGTTGATATCACCACGTAGCGGCTCGAGTACAGGTAACCAACTAGAGTGCACGAGCGAAGAATCGAAATCCTTCATAACGCACTTCCATAGGTAATTCAAAGACTGCTGACATATGTTCAGATGTTATGACTTGGTCAATAGGTCCAGAGACAGCGATCGACCCATCTTTGAGGATCAGCGCATGGGTAGTTCCAACTGGAATTTCTTCGATGTGATGAGTTACCAATATCGAGGCCGGCGCCGCCGCATCTGAGGCAAAAAGTGAGAACCGCTTCAGTAAATCCTCGCGTCCACCTAAATCAAGACCAGCTGTTGGTTCATCGAGAAGTAACAATTCTGGATCGGCCATCAAAGCTCGAGAAATTTGAACACGCTTCTTCTCGCCATCGCTTAAGGTGCCGTAACTGCGGTCAGCCATCTCTCTGACGCCAAAGGTTGTAAGAAGGGCAACCGCCCTTGATTCGTCCCATAAATCGTAGGCTTCATTCCATCTACCTAAAACCGAATAGGCGGCGGTCAGGACGACATCGCGTACTTTTTCATCGTACGGAATATCTTCAGAGATAAGCGTTCCGCAAATTCCGATTCTAGTTCGCAGCTCCCAGAGATCAACCTTTCCCATCTCCTTATCAAGAACTGTGACAGTTCCTTTAGTAGGGAAGATGCGTGTAGCAAGAATTTGCAAGAGCGTTGATTTGCCGGCTCCATTGGGGCCAAGTACAACCCATCGCTCACCTTCGGAAATTGAGAAGCTGATCGGTCCGAGAATTGTCTTCTCACCACGCCGGACTGAGACATCCCGTAATTCAAGGACGCGATTGCTGCTCATAGGAGTGAAAGATATATCTTTACTAGCAGAATCACGCCAAATTGTCGGCTAGCCAACAGTGATTCGCGATAACCTCGCCCATA
>Ga0209188_1003400_pt1 | contig 11046 bp, 10 predicted proteins | sample C_130625_EF_Meta_FD_187307 | JGI IMG/M metagenome (GOLD analysis project Ga0209188, IMG submission 187307) | Freshwater microbial communities from Lake Croche, Canada to study carbon cycling - C_130625_EF_MetaG (SPAdes) (version 2) | ecosystem: Environmental > Aquatic > Freshwater > Lake...
GTTGAAGTGAATATTGCAGCTAAAGGTGGCGGTTCAGAGAATAAAGCTAAGCTAGCGATGCTTAATCCATCCGATAGTATTGTGGATTGGATTTTAAGCGTAGTGCAAGACATGGGTGCTGGCTGGTGTCCACCCGGTGTGTTGGGTGTGGGTATTGGCGGAACTGCTGAAAAAGCCGTGCTGCTGGCGAAAGAATCGCTCATGCAGCCGCTTGATTTAGCGGCTTTGCGTAAACGTGGTGCCAGCAATCGTATTGAAGAATTGCGTATAGAGCTTGCCGATAAAATTAATGCGCTTGGGATTGGCGCACAAGGTTTGGGTGGCTTAACAACGCTGTTGGACGTGAAGATTTTAGATTACCCAACGCACGCCGCATCATTGCCTGTTGCGGTGATTCCCAATTGCGCAGCAACGCGCCATGCGCACTTTGTGCTGAATGGCTCTGGCGCTTACAAGCAAACGCCACCTAACCTTAATGATTGGCCTAAGGTCACTTGGGCACCTAATCAGGATTCACGCCGCGTGTACCTTAATACGGTGACTGCCGCAGATGTAGAAACCTGGCAACCAGGCGAGACATTACTTTTAAGTGGTAAGTTGCTGACGGGTCGTGATGCCGCACATAAGCGTATCTCAGAGATTCTAGCGCGGGGTGAATCATTGCCTGAAGGCGTGGATTTCACTGATCGCTTTATTTATTACGTAGGCCCAGTTGATCCTGTACGCGGCGAGGCCGTTGGTCCAGCAGGGCCAACTACCGCAACGCGGATGGATAAATTCACCGACATGATGTTGGATAAAACAGGTTTGCTCGGCATGGTGGGTAAAGCGGAGCGTGGTGAAGAAACCATTGCCTCCATCAAGAAACATCATTCAGTGTATTTAATTGCTGTGGGTGGCGCGGCTTATTTGGTATCACAATCTATTCAATCAGCTCGTGTTGTTGCCTTTGCAGATTTAGGCATGGAAGCCATTTATGAGTTCGACGTAAAAGATATGCCAGTGACCGTTGCAGTAGACGCAAAAGGGACTTCAGTACATCTGACAGGCCCAGCAAAGTGGCAGAAGTTAATGGCTAAGAGGGATTGAAGGTATCCTCTATCTCTTCATGTCTAGCCACTTTTCCATTATTTTGAGTTGTTGTTTGTGAGTGCCATAATTAAATCTAAATTCACATTCTTTAAGAAACAATGAAAAATTAGACTTTGGTATCCCGTTATATTTTCTTAATATCTCTTTAGATCTAACCCAGAATTCATCAACTTGACCCTTGCTATCTCTCAAGATAATTTCCTGGCATAGGTCATTTACGTCTATTACTAGATTATGTTCGCCCTTGGCGAAGAAAAGTGCTTCAGGCGTGATTAAGCTTGCAGTCTTCTGGTTGCCATGGCTTCTTATTTTAGTAAACACCTTGCCATTTTTTATAAAGACAGCAAAAACGATATATTTATCTTGATCTTCATGAGCCGTTAATATTTTTTCATCGATGAATAACTCTCCCCCAAATGTTTCATATGACTCTTGCTCTAGATGAGTTGAAATTAATTCACGTAACTTGCGATAAAACAGTGCTGATGTATTGGGTTGTATTTTCACAATGTCAGCAGCAGACCTGGCTGTTTCACCCAATGCAAAAAGGCCAATCATTTGCAACTGCTCTTTTTGAGATAGTTTGCAACGAGTTATTCTAAGAGGCTTTTTTTGTTGGATTTTTGATACCATTTTCTTAGCTCCATAGCGCATCGTTTGTTTTCTCGAGTATATATTATCTTTTAAAGTTCTTAAGCGCCCTTCTTGTCTTACTATCAAGCATGCTCCAAAGCCCTACCTTTTCGTCATTCTCTAACATCTCACATTGGTCATGCGCGAGTTTGAGCTCTTCATGTTGAACGTGCTCTGAGGTGGTCTTCACAGGGTAATGATCCAATCCTTGAGATGGTTAAAGTTATAAACTTTATTGCATTATTGATGGCTGATTAAGTAGTAACAGCGCATGCCTCATCTTTGAAAATATTGTTTTACAAAACGGACTAGTTCTCATTTGGAAAATAATCAACAAAATAGGCTTCTAGAAAAAACAAACCCAATCCTTTGGAATCGAGCACTTATATTGGCTTAGAGCGATATTTTTGATTTTGGTGGCCTATCAAAATATATTGATTTCCAAAACGAACGCAATTATGCTCTAGGCTATACTGAATAGGGCTTAAACGCATATTTCTTATATTGGGGGATGAAAAATATACCTTTTTGCCAAACGAACCCAATTTCTAGGGCATGGAGATTTCTTAATCAGCGCCGAAGAGATCTCTAGTGAATACCTTCTCTTGAACACTCGATAGTTCATCTGTCATGCGATTAGTAATGATGACATCTGCCTTTTGTTTAAAAGTGTTGATGTCTGTATAGACTTTTGATTTGAAGAATTCAGTTTCTTTAAGCTCAGGCTCATACACAATCACTTCAATGCCTTTCGCTTTAATACGTTTCATGACCCCTTGAATGCTGGATGCCCTAAAATTGTCGGAACCCGCCTTCATAATCAGTCGATAGACACCAACGACTTTTGGATTGCGCTTGACGACACTGTCTGCAATAAAGTCTTTGCGGGTGCTATTAGATTGCACAATCGCATTAATTAGGTTTTGTGGCACGCTGCTGTAGTTGGCAAGTAGCTGTTTAGTATCTTTTGGCAAACAATAGCCGCCATAGCCAAAAGAAGGGTTATTGTAGTGGCTGCCAATACGAGGGTCTAAACATACCCCTTCGATAATTTGCTGTGTGTTTAATCCGTGAGACTCTGCGTAAGTGTCTAATTCATTGAAGTAAGAAACGCGCATCGCCAAATAGGTATTGGCAAACAGCTTAATCGCTTCGGCTTCTGCGCTATTAGTAAGTAAAACATCTACATTTGGCTTAAGTGAGCCTTCTTTAAGCAAATTTGCAAAGATTTGTGCGCGTTCTGATATTTCACCCACGATAATACGAGAAGGGTGAAGGTTATCGTAAAGTGCTTTCCCCTCGCGTAAAAACTCAGGCGAGAACATGATTTGTGCGTTTGTAAAGCGTTCCTTAATGCTGTCAGTATAGCCAACAGGGACAGTAGATTTAATGACCATTACCGCTTTTGGATTAATACTTAAAACATCTTGAATCACAGTTTCAATTGACATGGTGTTGAAGTAATTGGTCTCAACATCGTAATCAGTAGGGGTAGCAATTACTACAAAGTCAGCGCCCTGATAGGCTTTTTCTTTATTTAGCGTTGCGGTGAGATTAAGCGCTTTGTTTTTAAGATAATCTTCAATTTCAGCATCTGAAATAGGAGAGGCTTTGCGATTTAACATCTCCACTTTTTCAGGTATGACGTCTAAAGCAATAACTTCATTATGCTGCGCTAAAAGCACTGCCAAAGATAAACCTACATATCCAGTGCCGGCAATTACGATTTTCATGATTCGTTCCCGAGAAAATTAATGGTTAGTTTAGCTAACTTTTTTGGCAATTAGCACGCCGCTGGTGCCGCCAAATGCAAACGAATTTGACATGATGGTATTAACTTTAACGTTTTTACGACCAACATTGGGAATGAAATCTAACTCACAACCTTCATCCGAAGTTGTGAAATTTGCTGTTGGCGGTAATGATTGCTCTTCAATCGCCATCATGCATGCTATAAACTCAACCGCTGCAGTTGCTCCCATGATGTGGCCATGCAGTGATTTTGTTGAACTAACCGGAACACCTACTCCACAAACTTCTGCAATTGATGCTGCCTCAGTAGAGTCATTTAGTTTTGTACCAGTTCCATGTGCATTGATGTAATCAAGTTGACTTGCTTGAATACCTGCCTCATTGAGCGCTTTACGCATAGCCCTAGTTTGTCCTGCAATAGAGGGTTGCGTAACGTGACTGGAGTCATTGCTGCTTCCAAAACCAATTATTTCAGCGTAAACATGTGCGCCACGAGCAAGCGCTTTTCCCATGTCTTCTAAAACGACAATTCCAGCTCCTTCACCTAGCACCAGCCCACTTCTGTCTGAAGAAAATGGTTTGCATGATTTTGACAGATCAGTTTGATCCTCGTCAGCAAGCGTGCGAAGTGCTTCCCAAGCTTTAATAGTACCAAATGTTAACAATGCTTCTGAACCGCCAGCTAACATAACGTCTGCATAGCCATGACGAATTTGTCGCATTGCTTCACCTATGGCGATGGAAGATGATGAGCAAGCTGTACAGAAAGTCAGATCGGGACCCGTAAAGCCAAAATCTAATGCGACTTGAGACCCTGCTGCATTGTTCATTGCCATGAGTACTGTGAATGGTTTAAGTCGTTTGGCATTTTCACGATATAGACGTATGTAGCCCTCCTCAATGGAAGCTGCGCCACCCATTCCCGTACCTAAGTAAATCCCAATTCGCTCAAGGTCTTCTTTTTCTAAATCTAGCCCTGCATCGTTGATTGCTTGTTGACTAGCTGCTACAGCAAACTGAGTGACGCGATCCATTGTGGCGGCTTTATTTTTTACAAAATGGTCCAGTGGCTCAAAATCGTTGATGTATGCCGCAATTTTGCAATCAAGATCATCTGCAAAAGGAGCATTTATTTTCTTAACACCTGATTGTCCAGCCATTAAGTTTTGAAAAAACAATTTTGGATTGTTTCCGATAGGAGATAACACTCCAAGCCCAGTCACTACTACGCGTCTAAGGGTCATTATTTCGCCTGTTCGGCGCGCAGACGATCAAGCAATTGAACTACGTCAGCAATTGTTTTTATATCGACTTCATCATTTGGCACTTTGATACCAAACTTTTCTTCAGCATCAAAAATAATATCGAATGTATCAAGTGAGTCAATTTCTAATGACTCAAAAGTGGCTTCCATGGTTATTTCTTCAATGGGCTTATCAAATTTATTTGAGATGATTTCTTGTAAGGTTTTTAAAGTATCCAACTTATACTCCTATTGTTTTATTTTATTATTTGTTTCCGCGCTGCATGATTGAAAGAACTCACCTAAACGCTTTGCTACATCATTTCTTCTTTTATCTAGCGTTAATACATGATAGGTATCATCAATAAAAAAACATTCCACCTTTTGTGAAGATATACGATTTGCTACTAAATGTGCATTCTCAACACTCGCCATATCGTCTTCGGTGGAATGAATAATCAATGTAGGTGAAATCACTTTTGGAAGTACTTTTCGTGCTGCCCTTATTAAACGAGTACTTTCTTTAACGGTCACTCCTGGTGTACTAAAAATACCTACTTTTTCAGACGCGAGTGCATCGCGATTTTCGAGCACAGCATGCACTAGGGCTCTAGTTCTTTCACATTTTATACCATAAGGCGGTTCTTCGTCCCATGACATAAAATATCTTAGCGGTGAATTAAGTACTATCGGAAGTAAAATTTTGCGTTTAATTCGTGGCATATTCCAGCCATCGTAAAAAAAAGTGGTTGAGAGTAATCCAATTCCATTAACACGCTCTCCTTTTTCAGCCGCTAATTGGATCGCAATTAATGCGCCCATAGATAAGCCAGAAACAAACACTCGTTTGTGTTCTTTTTTGAGTGCTTCAAAAGCCACGGCCATAGACTCATACCAGTCTTGCCATTTAGAACGCTTAAGGTCGCCTACCGTCCCACAATGGCCCGCCAACTGAGGACATGCCACGCTAAAACCTTGCTTAAGAAGATTTTTAGCGATGTAGCGCATTTCGGCTGGCGTGCCTGTGAGACCGTGTATCAGTAATACCGCGTCATCACCACGTTTATCATAGAAACCAGTTGAGCCGAGACAGTTTTGAATTTCTTGAGTCATGTAATCTTTATTTAATTAACTTTTTAATTAGCTTGCTGAAATTAAATCGGGGCTTACGCCCCGATTTAATCTTCAATTACTCAGCGCCGCAGCGTTTAAGAAGTGCTTCAAACAGCTTAATACCTAGATCAATCTCTTCTTCAGTAATCAACAATGAAGGAGCCAATGTAATCACGTTCTTCTCATAGCCGCCAATATCTAGCACAAGGCCGTATTGTTTGCCATCAATCATGATGTCGCCGTTAAGGCCTTCATTGAACATGCGGTCAGCTAGTGCACGGCTGGCTGTGAAGCCATCTTTTTCACAAAGTTCGATACGCAATGCCAAGCCTAAGCCGCTAACATCACCAACGCACTTCCAACGCGACTTCAATTCTTGGATGCGTTTTAAGAAGTAAGCACCGCGCTCACGAACATGTGGCTCGAAATCTGCTTCAAGCGTCATGTTCATGACTTCAAGCGCGACTGCTGTACCTAATGGATTTGAAGCAAATGTTGAGTGTGTTGAGCCTGGAGGGAATTTTTCTGGAGAGATTAATTCTTCACGTGCCCAAATGCCTGAGAGTGGGTTTAATCCGTTAGTAATAGCTTTACCGAACACGAAAATATCAGGAATGATGTCAAAGTTTTCCCATGACCAAAGCTTACCAGTGCGGTAAACGCCCATTTGAATTTCGTCAGCAACTAACAAGATGTTGCGTTTTTTTAATGACTCTTGAAGTTTTTTCATGTAGCCAGCTGGTGGAACAATGTAACCACCTGTGCCCTGCATAGGCTCAATGTAGAAAGCGCCAAATTCACTTTGTTTGGCTTTTTCATCCCAGATAGATTGATATTCTGTGTCGAATAAATGCTCGAATTGTTTATGGCAATAAGTGTCGCAAGTTTCTACTTTCATGTCGTATGGGCAACGGAAGCAGTATGGATAGGGCACAAAGTGTGCGCGGTCAGCAAAGTTGCCAAAGCGACGACGGTAGCGATAGCTAGAAGTGATCGCTGAAGCACCGAGTGTACGGCCATGGTAGCCGCCCATGAAAGCAAATTGGTGTGTTTTGCCTGTATGGTTACGTACTACTTTTAATGAATCTTCAACGGCTTGTGCGCCACCTACGTTGAAGTGAACACGACCTTTAACGCCGTATTTGTCTTCCATGTATTTACAAATGATTTCCGCTAGCTCAACTTTTTCTTTGTGCAGGTATTGGCTAGCTAATTGTGGGAGCGTATCAACCTGTTTGTGCAATACGTCAGCAATACGTTTGTTTTTGTAACCAAAGTTAACCGCTGAGTACCACATCTGCCAATCTAGATAAGGCGTTTTGTTTTCATCAAATAAAAAGCTGCCCTCGCAGTTTTCAAATACTTTTGGGGGGTCCGCATAGTTAACGGTGTCGCCATGTGAACAATATTTATCGTTCTTAGCGAGGATTTCGATGATCTTTTTATCCATGTTTCGACTCTTTCAATAAAAATTAAGCAGATAAAGTGCGGTGGCTCATGTCTTGCGGCCATGTTTTGACCCTTGTTAATACATCAGCAAAGGTTTGAAATTTGAAGTGTGGAATATTATTGGTTTCGCAATATTTAATTAGGGACCCTTTTGCGAAGACGATGTCAGCAGATTTGGCCAAACAAGCATCTGATTTGCCGTCGCCAATTAAAACAACTGGGTTTTCGTCGCCAGATAAGTCTTGCGCTACCTTACATTTACATACGCCATTACCCGCATTGCAATTTGGATTTTTGTGCGGCCATGACATATCAATACCATCTGGCACGAAATGTAATTTGTTGGCATAGGTAGGTAGCTCTGGGAATTCAGCGTTTTTCATGGCAACGTGAATCGCATGATCTAAACCGTCGCTTACAATAGCCAGTTTGGCGAACTGGCTTACGTGTTTATAAAAAGGTAAAAAGGTTGCGTCTAGCTGAATACTTCGGAAAAAGTTTTCGAGCGTGACATGATCAGCTTTAACCATGCGTAATTGTTTTTGCATACATTGCACTGCAGTGATGTGGCCATCCAGCCATTCCTTCTCAACGTCTTCCCATGAAGGATCCGCAAATTGCTCAAGCATCGCGTCTACGGTGTCTCGCACTGATAAAGTGCCGTCAAAATCAACTACAAAAAGCATTGCGATGTCTTATTAAAACTAATATTTTTCATGATAAAGATGCTTCCTTACAACATCCTTACAATTACTAAGAAAATGTACTGACATATTGATATTTTTTAGTTCCTTAACCACATGATGTTGTGGTTCTTTAAAATAAGTCTTATGTAATTGTAGTTTTTGCTAAATAAATGCTTGACTTGGTGGAATTATCCCCGTAAAAAGCATGTTGGGCGTTTTTACTTTGATCTTTTTTTGTTGGCGTAGCTGGCTTTAGTTCGTGAAGTACAAACTTTTGGGGCGCCTCCCCTTGTTTTAGTAAGGAAGTATGCAATGGCAACTGGTACCGTAAAATGGTTTAATGACTCTAAAGGTTTTGGCTTTATCACTCCTGATGAAGGTGGCGATGATCTTTTCGCTCACTTCTCTGCGATCGTGGATAGCGGCTATAAGAGCCTAAAAGAAAACGAACGTGTTAGCTTCGATGTGACTGACGGCCCTAAAGGCAAACAAGCATCAAACATTCAAAAGGCTTAATCGCTTTTAGTTTTGTTTAGCTACAGGTTTTAATTAAAACGGCTCGTTCATCGAGCCGTTTTTTTATTTTCTCAGCCATAATGAATTGATTGGATCAACCTTTAAGTGTCTTGGGTTTTATATCTTCTTGAGTGTAAAGGTGGAAGCTTTTATGCAGGGATTACTAATAATTTAGAAGCCAGATTCCAAGCGCATATGGAAGGCAGTGGTGCTAAATATACCCGCGCAAATCCACCATTAAGAATCATTGCGCACAAAGATTATGCTGATCGGTCTGAAGCAAGTAAGGCAGAGTCATTTTTGAAGTCTTTGCCAAGACATAAAAAAATTTCATTTTTTGAATAGTCATTGAATTGTTTAAATCACCAAGAGATACAAAGTTATAACAAAGTGACATATTCTTGTTACAGACTCATGATTAAATACAATCATTAGCTTGTTTACATGAATAAGTTATCTCCTTGTGTGACCCTCCAATGGTATTTTAATTACCATTTTTAATGACGAGATTTTATCTCGTCATTTTTTTTGCCTATTTTTGTAGACTCATTTCTTAAGTAAGTGCTCCTTCTTATAAAACAATAAAACATGGTTTGTGACTGACATCGCTTTCCAGTAAAATGAAACACCGATTAAGCTATTGTCAGTAATATCTAGAAAAGTATTTTCATGACCAAATATGTGTTCGTTACAGGTGGCGTTGTTTCCTCTTTAGGCAAGGGAATTGCGGCTGCGTCGCTCGGTGCTATTCTTGAATCGCGTGGCATTAAAGTGACGATGTTGAAATTGGATCCTTACATCAACGTTGATCCTGGCACAATGAGTCCATTTCAACATGGTGAGGTTTTTGTTACTGACGATGGTGCGGAAACCGATTTGGATTTAGGTCACTATGAACGTTTTATTAGTTCTCGAATGGCGAAGAGAAACAATTTTACTGCTGGTCAAATTTACGAAACAGTCATTAAGAAAGAACGGCGCGGGGAATATCTTGGTAAAACTGTCCAAGTCATTCCGCACATTACGGACGAAATTAAAACACATGTGAAGCGTGGTGCAGAAGGCGCTGAAGTCGCGATTGTTGAGGTGGGTGGGACGGTAGGAGATATTGAGTCTCTTCCTTTCCTTGAAGCAATTCGTCAAATGGGTTTTGAAGAGGGGCGTGATAATACTTGTTACATTCACTTAACCTTACTGCCATGGATTCCAACTGCTGGCGAACTTAAAACAAAACCAACGCAACACTCCGTCAAAGAGTTGCGCGAGATTGGTATCCAGCCAGATTTATTGCTTTGTCGTTCAGACAGGGCGTTGCCAGAAGATGAACGCTATAAGATTGCCTTATTTACTAATGTCGCTTCTGAAGCTGTGATTTCTGCGGTTGATGCAAGCTCAATTTATCAAATTCCAGGATTGTTACATGCGCAAAAGATGGACGAAATCGTTTGCCGCAAATTGAATATCACAGCAAAAGCAGCCGACCTTTCCAGCTGGGAAAAAATTTGTGTTGCCCTAGCGCATCCAAAACAAGAAGTAAATATAGCCTTTGTAGGTAAGTATGTTGATTTGACTGAGTCATACAAATCACTTACAGAAGCCTTAATTCATGCGGGTATTCATACCGAATCAAAAGTGCATATTCATTACATGGATTCTGAAGATATCGAGCGTGATGGCACATCGGTGCTTGAGCCTATGGATGCAATTTTGGTGCCTGGCGGCTTTGGCAAGCGCGGCACTGAAGGCAAAATGAAAGCCATTCAATTCGCTCGTGAAAACAAAAAACCTTATTTAGGCATTTGTTTGGGCATGCAGTTGGCAGTCATTGAATATGCGCGCAATGTTGCAAATCTTAAGGATGCGAACAGTACGGAATTTAATTCAGATAGCCCACATCCATTGGTCGGCCTGATTACTGAATGGCAAGATGCTTACGGTAAAGTTGAAATACGTTCAGAGGATTCTGACTTGGGCGGAACCATGCGTCTTGGCGCTCAAAAATGCCCAATTGAGCCAGGCACATTAGCCGCGCAGATCTACGGTAAAGAAGTGAATGAGCGCCATCGGCATCGTTATGAAGTGAACAATCATTATGTTGACCAATTAAAAGCGGCTGGTTTAGTGATTTCTGCTCGTACGCCCACTGAGCAATTGTGTGAAATGGTGGAATTGCCACAAAACGTTCACCCTTGGTTTGTGGCTTGTCAGTTCCACCCTGAGTTCACTTCAAATCCTCGTAAAGGCCATCCGCTATTTAAGTCTTATATTGAGGCTGCGTTGAAATATAAAGGGTCTAAATAATGAAATTATGCGGTTTTGATGTTGGTATCGAACATCCAATTTTCTTGATTGCCGGCCCATGTGTGATTGAGTCTGAGCAAATGGCGATTGATACTGCCGGTCAACTCAAAGAAATCTGCGCAAGTGTTGGTATTCCATTTATTTACAAGTCTTCATACGACAAAGCCAATCGTAGTTCTAATAAGACATTCCGTGGTTTTGGTATTACTGAAGGTTTGCGTATTTTGGACGAAGTGCGTCGCCAAATTGGCGTGCCGATTT
>Ga0209188_1003402_pt1 | contig 11044 bp, 16 predicted proteins | sample C_130625_EF_Meta_FD_187307 | JGI IMG/M metagenome (GOLD analysis project Ga0209188, IMG submission 187307) | Freshwater microbial communities from Lake Croche, Canada to study carbon cycling - C_130625_EF_MetaG (SPAdes) (version 2) | ecosystem: Environmental > Aquatic > Freshwater > Lake...
ACATATTTGTCTTTTACAAACAGATCGCTGGGCGATACCTTCACTGACAAAGGCATCATCAAATCCAAGTAATCTATTAATAAAACGTCGGGTTTTAGGCCTTTTTTGACCTGATATTCCTTCAAATAGGCTCGAATATCGTTGCAATTTTTTCCCGAAGGCATATACTTAATCTGCATGTGTCCTGACTTTTTTCCGGTCATTTTAACTTTTAATTCTACATCATCTAAGTTACGGAAAATCTCACGAGTAGAGATACCCGTAGTCATAGAATCCAATCTCATTGCCACTAGATTTTCACTTAACTCAAACGTCAAGTACACAACATTTAATCCTGCTAATGCCCAATTCAACCCTAAATTTGCCAAGAATAAACTCTTACCACCGCCCGAAGCCGCCGCAAAAATATTCAATTCTCCGCGATTAAATCCACCATATAATTTCTTATCAACCATGGGCCAACCTGTAGAAATCTGTCCATTTGAGTTTTTTAATATTTCTAAACGTGCTCGAGGGTCTTCAAAGTAGTCAGTACCCATGTCTTTGTTTAAACTGATTTGTACTGCGTCTTTGATCATCTTTTCTACTGGACCATAGTCGCCATCTTCTAGCAAATCAGCAGATTTTAAAATAGCACGTTCCAATCCTTTGTGCCTACTAAACTGCTCAAATTCGTCCATTAGCCAATCATAGTTTTCACGGGGTAAGGCTACGGAATTAAAGTCACTGCGGCATGACGCATTGACAATCTGCGACTCTGGCATAACCTTATACTCGTCTACATACTTGGTAATAAACTCTGCGGCTGTTTGCAAACGTTGATCAAAGTTCTCTGGATCAAAAATATTTTGACAGCGGATAAAAGTTTCTGCATCGCTAAGGAACATTTCTAAATATAATTTTTGAACATCGTAGTCGTAGTTTGGTTTATTCATCTGTTAGTTTTTCTAGTTTCTTTTTTAGTAGTTGTATTTTTATTTCGTTGGTTTCTTTGTAATGCAAAATTGTATATAGTGTATACAATCGTCCATATGTTTTTACAGCATCTGCTACATCTTTAATGTGGTCTCCCCACGGAGGCAAGCTCACTGACCATTTATTTGTCAATGCCGCTTGAATTAATTTTGCACCCGGACGATCTCGATCCGGTACTACAATAACTTCTCGACCCAGTGAATTGATTCGAGACATTTGAACTTCGTTTGGCTCATTAGTCATGATAGCCACTCCGTCTACAGCAATAGCATCAAACTGCCCTTCTGTTACTATTATATATTGTCTATGATAATTTTGTCTATCTAAATTGAATACATAGCCCGATTGACTGTCAGTCAAGTATTTTGGTTTACCATCTACTATCTTACGTCCGGTATATCCTACTGTTTTCCCATCTTGATAAAATGGTATAATCGCTCGATCTCGATAACCATTTGCGGCGGACCAATGCCACGGGTACCAATCCAAATCCATGCCTCTTGACAGTATGTATTCAACTACTTTAATAAAGTCTGGATCCTCTAATCCGTTTTCAATCCACTGAGTGATGCTGAGACAGTCATCGGGTAATTTAATTTCTTTTAACTCAAAGTTTAATGATTTTTTAACTACGGCTTGACCATCTTGTAAACGTAAGGCCACTAGTCCTAACTTGCCTATGTCTATTTCGTTTAGTCCTAGCCATTTGAACAGTTGCCGAGTATTGCCACTTAGTAGTTTACCTGGAACCCAACCGGCTTTAAATCCACAATTGAAACAGTGCCAACTGAAGCCTTCACCGGATACCATCATGCCACCTCGACCTTTTGTGTCGGCATTTTCTCCTCTATGGTGACAACAGACTGCATTGCCCGAAATCCATCCGGAAGCAGTTTGTTTGGTTTTTCTACCTGTTCTCCAAAGGGACAACACAGTTTCAATTATTTCATTCATCTACTTAGTATAACCTCTACAGGCGTAGGTGTCAAGTTAACCGGATTAGCCAGCGAGTATCGATGTCTTTTAATTTTAAAATTGTCAGTACATCGGCTGTGCCAAATTCTGGATCCCAGCCAGGGTCGCTTACTATTTTAGCACCGATCTTTTCGTAAACTTTTATAAGTTTTGGAGGGTGTTTTTCTTTATGTTTTTGAACTGTTGTATAGGGTGTTAAAGGAACCGCATGTTTTTTATCAAGGTAATTGTACTTTTTTTGCCAATGATCTCTACATGCTAAAATATCGCAATCGTCAACTTTTAAACTGGCCGCTCCTAATATTCGAGTTGTACCCAATTGACTACTTAACTGGTTTATTGCTATCCAAAGGTGCGGAACCGGACTGTTCATACTGGGATTATCCGTACTGACCGCGGCACGGCCGATCTCTAAAACTTTTTCTCTATTTAGGTTTAAATTTGTTAAATCAAATTCAGTTTCTACATAAAATCCAATAGGGGAGTCTAACATAGCTCTATAGTATCCTACTATTTGATCTTGATCTTTGACTATGATATGATAAGCATCTGCGTCCCATTGATCTTGATCTGATGTAACACCAAATGTGTTCTTCATTATCGTTTGTCTAAATTCGAGAGCTTGAGATACTAATACCGGATCAGTATTATTTTTTATTACATAAGTTTGCATTTGTTTCTAATATCGATAAAGAAATTGATCAACCGATCCATAATAAGCCGGATTGTCATTTTGCGATTCGCCTGGGGCAACAGCTGGCACATGCATTACTTGTATATAAGAGTACACACCGTTGAAGTTTATATAATCAATTCCGGTAAACCCGTTATACGTGCGAGTTTCTAATGTAGCAAATTTATCTTGATAATCTGGATTGTTGTTTAATGTTGCTTGTAAAGTTACTGTGCCGTGATAATTATTAAAATAATAAGCAATGGTATGTAATGCAGTATTGCCATTGTATTCCGGGTGAGACTGTACTGCTCTACTTTTATGTTCGTACAGTTGAGTTTCTGCGTTGTAACTTTTTTGAAATACACTGATCGCTTGGCTTGGTTGTAATACAGGAAATACATTATCTAATAGTTCTAGTGTACCTGCCGCACCGTAATAGGTATTAGTATAAGTTGGCAAATAAGTTCCATCGGTGTCAACTGCTCTAATAGCATATCGATAACTGCCCACTGTCATGTCTAGTGTATCGCTTTCGGTAAAAGTTACTTCACCTGCTCCTTTTAACGAGTATGAACAAAAAGTTAAACTAGTGTTAGATAATATTGGATATGTTGTAGGATTATTTAAAGTTACTGTATCATTTGAAATACTACCGATAATTGTATTTGCGGAGATCCCAAAACCTGAAACAGTTTGTCCTTGGGAAATATTTGAAGTATCAGCAAACACTAAAGTATTACTGGTTGCTGTTTGATCAAATGCCGGAGACATTACTGTAGTGTTGTCTAACACTATAATGGCTTTTTCAACTACTAATCGATTGGTATTGGCATCAAATATACTGAATATAAACATTTGATCTTGTGAGATGTTAAGAAGTTTTTGATCGCTATTCTTAAATTGAATACGAATGTTATTTTTAATACCTTTTTGTATTTTTAGATCGCGTTGATACATAACTTGGTTAATTCCTCTAATTGTTGGATCCAAATCTAATATAATGGCGAGATTATTTTGGTATAAATAGATTGGTAAACTTTGCATGCTATTATTTATTTAAGAATGATCACTACGACAACCTTCCAAGAAAACTACCCTTTTATATCCTGCGTTAAATCAAATGACGTTGAATACGTAGGTATAATTATCAATTTTGACAACTATGTAGTCAGCTTATACGATATTTCTTCCATAAAAGATCCGGATAATAAAAGATTATTTTTAGAAATGGGCGAAATTTGGTGGTGGGAAAGTAACCGCAAAATTCCAATTAATATCTTTCTTAAAAAAGATATGACTCAATTTAAATACTCTGTAAAAACATTTAATGCAAAAGATATAGAGTTAGTCTTTGGTCCAATCGTTAATCTCAATGATATAGTCGAAAAACGTATCAAACGTAAATCAATCCAATTAGTAAGAAATCCTAAGACTTTTCGTAATTAAGCTGTTCGCAAATTGCGTTCATTTGAACTACGATTGCATGAGCGTAACTAATACTATGAGCATGTTTAAAACTAAAACTGTCGTCAGTTTTAACCCAAATTTCATCTTTGATAGAATCCCAACCACCGGTTTCACATTGGCCGATTAAGTGCTTTTTACCCGGACGTAACAGTGCTAAAAACATTGCCAACTGCTCAATGCTACGAGGTTTTAATTTAGCAATTAACTCGTGATACCCGTTGACATGAAATATCATATCACAAAATTCTGATTGTTCTAATAATTCCCATATCGGCTCAATGTTCATTAATTTAACAAGATGATCGGTATCTTTTATATCTTGGTAAACTCCAACATTTAAAAAATCAATCTTAAAATATCCGCGTCTTTCTGCACTTTTATATTCAATGCTAGCATTGCCGGTCAAAGGATTTACGGGAATTTCTTGACAATAAACTCCTGTGTTGTGTCTTTTTCCTTCAGCCATAGACGCTGGGACATGTTTAATGATGTCAAGTACCTTTGTTCTATCTGCAAAATCTATATCAATATCCATTACGTCTAATCTCATCATAAGTTGGTGCATAATTGCCCTGATGTTGTACAGTTATACCTGCGGCAACATTTGCAAATATTATAGCTTTTTCTATATCGTTCGTATATAGGTATTGCACAGTTAATGCGGCTAAAAATGTGTCACCGCATCCACATACATCAACAACTTCTACTTCTTTTGTGGGATATAATTCGTTCCATAATTTTGCACCTTTACTGCCTAATGTTACAATCAATCCCGAACATTCGCTGGTAATTTTGCTGTATTCTAATTCATTAATTTTTACCCATGCTCCTTGAAAACGAGACACGTCTGACTTTTTTGTATCGATAAAAACCGGACCTTTGAATTCTTCAAGTAGATTTTCTATGTGTTCGTAACTTAAAAATCCTTTGTTATAGTCGGATATAACAACAGCATCAAATACGTCTAATTCAACGCCAACTGTCCCGTTCCATAGAGAAATCTTTGGCTCATCGTCAACCCTAAGTAAGTGCTGTCCGGATCTTTGATCAATGTATCGTGTTTTGATAATAGATTCTGTATTAGTAATAAACACCATTTGACAATTTAAATTTACTAAATTCTGATGTACATTACTGGCCATACCGGGGACAACTTTGGTGTCAACAATTTTGACCACAGGGACCGGTGCTTCCGGACTTAGTCTATCCACAGTTCCTATCTTGTATTCGTCGATACAACTATCTCCGATTAATAATATCTTGAATGGTGTTTGTTGTTGAATGTTCTGTTCGTTCATAAAAAAGTATATCTATTAAATTTTCACCAATCACTGATTTGCCTTTATAATCGGATCCTTTAATCATTATACTACATTGTTTAATACAATTCAATAATTCTTCATCCGAATTGAAAATAACAACTTTGTCAACTGATTTTAAATTTTCCAACATAAATTTTCTAATGCTTTGATTATTAATTGGTCGTTTATTTCCTTTTAGATCGCGTACTCGCTCGTCGGCGTCTATTGCCACTAAAAGGAAATCTCCAATAGACTTGGCATGATTTAATAATTTTATATGTCCAGGATGTAATATATCAAATGTACCGTTGACTATTACTTTTTTCACTTTTGACTGTCGCCTTTGCCCACACGATAATTATCTTCTACTGAATCCGGAGTACTTACTTCTATTATAGTACCTTCTTCTACACAGATCAATTGGTGCGGTAATAATGGAGGATTATGCCAAGTATCTCCCATATTAAGTTCTTTTTCTTCCACACTAGCATCTTTAGTATTGATTAATTTAACAATAAATTTTCCACTAAGCACATGCCATGTTTCATCTTTCTCAGCGTGAAAGTGCATACTGAATCTAGCACCTTCATTAAAATTCATCATTTTACCACAGTACTTGTCATTGGTAGCCCAAATGTATTCTGACCCCCAACCCTTTTCTACATAACCGTCTAATCTTGTCATTTTACTATCTCCCTAAATCTTTCTAAAAAACTTTCAATATAACAACTGTATTCTTTACATTCTTTTGTGTTGTCTTGTTCATAATGAATCCATGTATGGCCATTCATTTCAACAACATGTATCACGTGAAATATTTTATTATCTGAGCCGGTCCAGCGACTGCCCACTTTAACTATAGAGTCCACCATACCTCCCAAGGAAAATCTACCCAAACATCATCGTTGGCTTTGTTTATCTCCATACCAACATAATCAACTTTAATTTTACAATCGCTAGATAAATTATCTATCACGGTTGCAATTCGAACATTGCTATTCCAAATTTGATCTTTCCAAACTTCGCTTTGCGGATGACAGCAGTCTTGCCAATTGTTTACGATCCAATTAATAGTAGCACCTGTATCATTAATGTCATCTATAATGAGAATGTTTTTTCCATCAAATGCATCTTCTGCCATATTATAGTTGCTTTCAGTATCACCGCCATCTCGTAAAGAGACTTTAAGTGTTTTCATAGGGCAGTTAAAATATTGGCTAATCATCACAGCAGGAGTTAATCCGCCTCTAGTAATTCCTATAACATAGTCGGGTCGCCAATTGCTGTTGGCAATATCTCTGCAGATACTGGCTAGCATTTTGTTAATATCAGTATAGGTTAATTTTAAATGTTTCATATTTCCTTTCTATTCTATTCCTACTTCGCGGCATATTTCTTTTACTAAAACTAAATCGGCTGGTACTTCTTTAAATCTTTTTAACCAATAGGCTAAATCAAATGCTGGTGCAATCATATCTAATTGTTCATCATTCATTTTATTAATCATATCTTGTCCGGATTGGCAATTTAAAATTACCCAAGGACTTATTTGCCCGTTTCGTATATCATGCACTGCTCGATTCAAACTTACGTAATCAAAGTAATGTGCAAAATTTGCACATTGCTCATCACCCCACTCCATCATAGTTTTTAAACTTCTCTGTGTTGCACTTTCTACAGGTTCGGTTTTTATTGTATCATACAAATAAGTTTCATACAATTCATCTCTACACCAATGATCTAATTTAACACCGCTTTTGATTACATAATCGATAAACTTGTCCGGATATAATGGATTAACATTGTTAATAAAACTACCAAATTTTACAAAAGCATTATAGTAAGATGTATCACAAAATTCATCGTATGTCTTGAGTTTTTTGGCTCCTTGAGTTAATTGCCAAAATCTATTAAATGCTACAAATCCGGCTTGCACACGTTTTTCATCTTTTTGTAAAGCACGTCTTTTACGTTCGCACATATGGCTAAACAAGGTGCGAGACTGACTAAACTTTTTTTTGCAATGAGCACAAATGTGAGGCTGATCTAACAATTTAACCATTACACCGGCTCGTAAGTAGCTTCAAAAATGTCTGGCTTGCAAGCATAAAATTCACCCTGCACACCTTTAATAATCCAATCACCTTCTGTAGCAATATGCTTAATAGTTAAATGGACACCGTCTTCAAGTGTGCCAATTTCTGCTTCAGCAAGTGCGCCAGGATGACGAGCTTTACGAACATTGCCTAATGTATCACCGCAAAATGATTTAAGAGCAATCATGCCTTGTTCATCATAGATAAATCGAACAGCTTCAATTACCACTGGCTTCTTACGGAATTTCATTCGTATTCTTTCCTTTGCTTTTTATCAAAGCCCATCTTATCGAATAATTCTTTTTTATCTGCATCGTCCATCATAGATGCCATTAATTTAATCTCGCTCATTTTCATAGCAGGATAAATTTCACATAATAATTTTTCAATCTTGTTGGCTTTTTCTTTTGTGCCTGCTTTGAGATATGGGTGATATGTTTTAACACCGACACCTGTTGCGGAAAAAAGTTTCCACAATAACCCTTTATGATTTTTACTAAGTGTCCAATGGTGTTTGTTTACATATTCGTTAGTCATTTCTAAAAACCATTCTTGTATACTTTTTTCATCTTGGCAATTACTGGTATATCTCATAAGAATATAAGGACTAAATGCTTTCTTTTCTTCATCTGTGAGATTACTATAAAAGTCATAATCTTTTAAATCTACTGCCGCTAGTTCTCTTTTAATATCAAGTTTCGCTGTCATCGAACTCGCCTTTGTTCATACTATATAATAACATCAATTGTTCTAATTGTTTATGGATCATCGGAACATAACCAGCCATTTGTAATATTTCAGTGTATTGCACAATATTAGGATGTTTTGCATCTGGTGTCCATTTAGTTGGATTATAATGGCCGCGGGCTTCACCCCATGTGTTGAGTTTTTTACACCAAGCACCCTCGGTGTTGTCAGTATATTGAAACCATACTATTTCCACACTATTTTTAATAATATCAGTCATTCGATTAATTTAAAGTTAGTATTTGATGTTTTAATTTTTCAATTTCATCTCTTAACTGCAATTTTAATTTTTTTAAATCTTCAACTTCTATATCGGATTTATAATTTTTATGAGCCTCTGTAATCTTTACATCGAGTAAATCATGTTTTTCTTGTAGATGTTTGATATGGTTTTCTAATTTTTCACGAGTGATCATTTTATCTCCTTTAATTTACCAACACTTTGTATAATCAACTAATTCACTTTGTCTTGATACTTCTTTTACAAAATACGCACAAGTGGGATTTTTACCAGCATGCAACGGAGTACATAACAACTGCCCGTGACGCATTTTTGGAAAGTACCATTTTATATCTTGATACACATCAATAATGTCCACATCTAAGAATTCTGGTCTAAATCCTGTCAATGGATTAAAACAATAAGTTTTAAATCCTCGATCATTGAGACTGGTTAATGGAAGTACTTCCATACTGCCTCCTTCCGGATCTCCTACAATCGTACACCAATCTAATGGCATAGTAATTTCATTTTCGCCAATTTTTAAAACAACGCCGGGACCAGTAAAACTTTCTAAGAATATAAGAGGGATATAAAAATAATCGGGATTTGAATTGTCTGAATTATCTAATACCGCAAATCTTAGATCTTCGTCTATTTCTTCCGGAAGTTCGTTTAAAAAAAATGTTTCATTGTCTAAAGTAAGGATTTGAATTTTAAATCTCCTGTTGATAAAAGTATGCTAGTCTTTATAATAACAGTTTTATCCAAGCAAAGTCAATCAGTATTTGACTTTTTCTATGTTGAATGGGAATTTAGCTTCTTTATAAAACCGTTTTCTTTCTGTTAAATGGCGTTTAGCATATTTGGTTGAAGCGGTGAGGTCCCAAATTTGTACAAAGTCTTTGTCTTCGGCTTTTCGAACTCCTCGTCCAATACTTTGAATAACTCGAACAAAACTCTTGCCTGGCTCTAATAATACCATGTTAAAAATTCTAGGAATATTAATACCCACAGCCGCAACTCCATAAGTAGCCACGGTGATTCTATTTTCGCTTGTGGCGTGTTCTTTGTATTCTTCTTTGCGTTTTGATCCTTTTACTTCTCCGGATATAAACACCGCTTCTGGAATTTGGTCTACTAAAAACTTACCGGAATCAATTCGATTAACCAACACCAACGTGTTTCCGCTGGTGCTGATATTCCTAACCATATTACTGATATAAGTCATTCGATCTTCATCGGTTACTAGGTACTTTAATTCTTCAGCATAACTACCAAACTCTTTCCATTCCGCAGTTTGTACAATGTTTACGTGACAGTTACTTAATACTCCTGCTTCTTGTAACTCATGCGTTTTAATACGATTAACTACATCACCTAGGCTAGCACGTAAGGCTTGATACTCGTGTTCTGCTTTGGGAATAGTTCCAGTTAATCCCCAGCGTATTGGCGAACGAGCTAGATTATGTGTTAGTAATTTCTTAAGTACGTCTGCTTTGGCCATATGAACTTCATCCACCATAACAGTTTGGACTCCGTCTAATAATTCCGCCAGCGTTAATATTTCTTCTTCTTCGGTGGCGTTTAATGATTTTTTATCTAAAATATTTAAACTTTGCCAAGTACAAATAGTGTGCGTTTTATTAAGATCTTTTCTGTCACCGTAGTAAACACCTACATCTAATCCACAGTTAATAAAATCTTCTTCAGTTTGTGTAACAAGATCTTTATTGGGCACAATGGTTATTGTTCTGCCGTATCTTTCACAGATTTTACTCAGCGTTGCTGTGGTAATTGTCTTACCAAATCCTGTAGCAATTTCCTGCATACACTGCGGATTTTTTAAGAAAATATTAATAACCTCAACTTGATCCTCTCGTAAGCGAATAGGCTCGCCTGCAAATCTATGTCCTTCGGGCCATGTTTTATCTCCCCAAAAGTCGGCGGCAATTTCGGGAAAATCTAGTGCAATTGGATTTCTCAAATCTTCAACTTCGATATAATAATTTTTCTCATCGAGATACTGCAACACAGATTCTAGCATACTGAGGTACGTTGTGCCTCCTAGTCCAAAAAAACTAATCGTACCATCCCAGCGTCCTAATTTAAATGCCGGACGATATCGAGCAGTGGGGTCTTCGTACTTGAATTTTTTAACTAGTGCTTTGCGTGTATCGAGGTCTAAATTTGATATTTTTACATTTACTTCATCAATGATTGTTACTTTACAAGTAGGCATACTCTAATCTCTTATTGATTGATTTTTCATCTAAATAATATATTACATTCGAAGAATTTTTTAAAAACTCACGAACAGTATAGTGTGCATTAACATGTCCTAAATTGATAATAAGTTGAAAATCTATAGTGGATTTAAAAACTGGTTTTGGTATTTTAGTACAAACAAAAACAAATCTTGTGGCTTCTGAAATTGAATTATTTAATCTATTGCCTTTAACAAATTCGTTAAATTTATTATCGTGATTGGGTAATCTAAACATTACGCTCATTAAACTACTGTCGTATCCTTCTGCTTTTAAAAATTCATATATCATAGATACTGATTCTAATTCCTTACCGGGAG
>Ga0209188_1003403_pt1 | contig 11042 bp, 11 predicted proteins | sample C_130625_EF_Meta_FD_187307 | JGI IMG/M metagenome (GOLD analysis project Ga0209188, IMG submission 187307) | Freshwater microbial communities from Lake Croche, Canada to study carbon cycling - C_130625_EF_MetaG (SPAdes) (version 2) | ecosystem: Environmental > Aquatic > Freshwater > Lake...
CCGTGCAGAATCTCCAGGGCCGATCGGAACCCTTCCGCGGTTTTGCACACTTCCCGCAGGGTGTACATTTGGGCGGCGAGGAGGCGGCGGGACGTCGGCGTCGTTGGCATTCGCCGAGCATACTACGGCGCGTGAAAAATATCGGCGACGCCATCCACGGCTCGTTGGTCTTCGAAAAGACCACGGCAACCCTCTTGAATCTTGCGCGCGGTTTCGGCGCGAAAATCAACGTCCGTCGCCAGACGAACGGCGATGGCTGCGTACTCATCGCTGGTGGAGGCAACGAGTCCCGTTAAGCCCGACTGTTCATACATGGCCGCCGTCATCCGTCCCGGCAGATGGTCTCCATTCCAGGTGACCACCGGCACCCCACTTCCGAGCGCCTGGTAGCTGGTGTAGCCACCGGTAAAGTGCATTGGATCGATGACCACATCCGCCGCCGCTAGCATCGGGGCAAAGTCCTCTGGCTTAACGCGCGGCAAGAATTGAATCCTATCGGCAACATCCGGCATCGTACGGGCGAATCTTGCTTGCAATCGAGTTTGCCATTCGGGGTGAAGCCCCTGGGGCAAGCCAATCACTCCGGTCGGATCTTGCCGCAGAATAGATGCCAGGGCAACATCCAGATCAGGATGCAACTTGAAAAGGCTTTGCGGCAACAGATACATCCTAGCCGCGTTCCAGTTGGGCTTTGGCTTCTTGATTGGCGGTGGGGAAGGCACGTACGCCGGGATGCGGGGAAGCCGAATCAGGGTTTCGGAATAATACTCATCGGCGCCGATAGGGTCAAACTCCGAAGTCGTCAGATATCCATCAATCTCGGGAAGGCCCGTAGTGTCGGCATGGCCCCAACCGACGTACTGACGCGCCGCGATCCGGGAGAAACCTAGATAAAAAGACCAGGGCTCCATGCCAATGTCTGGATAGTAGACAACATCAGGGGCAATCGCCGCGATCTCTTCGCGGGCAACCAGCGGATCGGCCGAAACCTCGTAGAATTCGTCCGCCGCCGTGCGGATCTGCCGAGCAATCGGGTCGTCACTGCTAGGCGGTCGACCGGTTCGCGGACGAACCACGATAACGGTGGCGGCCAGCCGGGAAAACTCCCGTATGAGTCCCAACGTAATGAGCCCGACTGTATGGTCACGAAAATGGGCAGAGGCAAAAATGATGCGTCGTTTTCCGGTCCTGAGAGTATCTACCGATTTTGATCTGTAACTCAAATGTGGAAATGCGTTTCTCAGCCCCTCTGCAATTTGGCTTGAGAGGTCTCGATTGTTTCGGCCCTGGTAGGCCAATTGAAAACCGGGGGCGGCGATACCGGTAACCACGTCCGGTAGTGGTGGTGGGCCCGCCTGCAGGAACGATGTCAGCTTTGCTCGGGCCTCATCAATCTGTTCGTTAGAATCGGGAATGGCAGGCATAAGAAGCGCGCGCCGCCAAGCGGCGAGATTCTCTGCTGGCGTGTTCTGTTTCACCAGGTGGAGAGATTTGAGGGCTTCTGCATAATCTCCACGTTCACCCAGAACCTGGGCTTGGTTGAGCAGGCCGGCCGGCTGGTCGGGAGCTAATTCGACCACTTTTTGGTAGCTGACCAAGGCCGCATCAAACTGCTGTGAAAGTTGTTCAGCCTGCCCCTTGTCTAACCAAAGAGTGGCATCTCCCGGGGCAAGTCGAATGGCTCGATCATATAAGCGAATAGAATCGGCCGCGCGGCCGGTTGACTGCCATAGGTGAGCAAGGTTTTCAATTGCCGGCAGGTAGTTCGCGTCGATGCGCAGAGCGCGGTCAAACGCGGCTTCGGCTTCATTTGATCCGGATTGTAAATGGGTGAGCCCCAGGTTCACCCAGGCGACCGGCCACTGCGGACGGGCCTGTACGCACTTTCGAAAGCAAGTTTCGGCGTCTTTTAGCCGTCCGGTCATGAGGGCGGCTTTGCCGCGAGCCAGAAGCGAATCCGGGTCAGCGAACTCCGCGAGCACCCGAAAGGCATCTTCGTTCCGTCCCGAATCCTGACAGGACAGCCCAAAGTAGCGACGAAGTTGAGGGTCACGCGGATCGGATTTTGAAGCTAATTCAAATGCATTTGCGGCTTCCGAAAATCTGCCCATCTGGGCGGCGCAAATGCCCGCATTGGCATATCCCTCGGTTCCGCCTGCCTGAATAAATAGATCGTACGCGCGTCCGAGATCGCCCGCCCGCATCGCGGAGGTGGCTTCGGGGAGCAGGCGAGAACTCATGCCCAGAGAGCCTACTCTCCCGGGGCATATCGGCAACACGTCCCGACGCTCAAATTCTTGCGGGTACCTTTCGTGGCGGTGGATATCGCGCGCGAAATTGAAATTTTGGTGAGAGCCAAGTATCCGATTCTGTACCTGGTTTCATGGGAAGAGCGACGGGTGGAGCAGGCTATTCAACCCGTGGCAAAGTCGCTTAATCGCACTTTACATACCTGGACCATCACCCAGGGGGCGAAACCGCCGATTAGTCGCACCGGCATCGCGAAGCCAACCACGCTTTCCCCCGAACTGGAAATCTTGGCGCAAATCTATGATGCCCCCGAAGGCACGATCTTTTTGCTGCGTGATTTCCACCCGTACATGAAAGATTTTCGGGTGATTCGATTGTTGCGGGATCTCGCCATTCGCATCCGTAGCAAAACGCAGACGCTGATTCTCACCGGACCGGTATTGACGCTCCCCAGCGACTTAGAAAAGGACATTTGCGTCCTCGATTTTCCGCTGCCAGATGCTGAAGATATCGGCGATTTTGTCGACTCGGTCATCGCGTCGGTCAAGAGCGATCCCAAAGTGGATGTCCAGATGACGCCGCTGGAACGGGAAAAGCTAGTGAAAGCTGCCCAGGGACTCACTCTCGACGAAATTGAATCGACGTTCGCCCGTTCTCTCGTCGAGTTTCGCACGCTGAAGCCCGATGCCGTGGTGCGAGAAAAGCGCCAGATCATCCGGAAGTCGGGTCTGTTGGAATACTACGAACCCGACGCGGAGTTGCGCGACGTGGGCGGGATGGAAATGCTCAAGGAGTGGTTGGAAAAGCGCACCGAAAGCTTTACCGATCGGGCGAAAGAGTTTGGAATTCCTTCACCGAAAGGCATTTTGCTTCTCGGCGTTCAGGGATGCGGTAAGTCACTGACCGCGAAGGCCGTGGCGGCGCAGTGGAATCTTCCACTCTTGCGATTGGATGTGGGGCGGATCTTCGATGGATCTCTGGTCGGATTGACGGAGAAGAATATGCGAAGCGCCATCGCTACGGCGGAATCGATAGCGCCGTGCATCTTGTGGATGGATGAGCTGGAGAAGGGCTTTGGCGGATTGAAGGGAAGCGGCGACAGCGGCACCACTAGTCGCACTTTCGCTACCTTCCTCACTTGGATGAGCGAGAAAACGGCGCCCGTATTTTTGGTGGCAACCGCCAACGACGTCTCGCAGCTACCTCCGGAAATGTTGCGAAAGGGGCGATTTGATGAAATTTTCTTCGTGGACCTGCCGGGACTCGCGGAGCGCGAAGAAATTTTCCGCATTCACCTAACCAAACGGAAGCGAGACACCAAGAAGTTCAAGTTAAAGGCACTCGCGGAGGCAACCGATGGCTTTAGTGGAGCAGAAATTGAGCAAGTCGTGGTTGGGGGGCTGTACCTGGCATTTGCGGACGGCCGTGGACTTGCGCAAAAGGATCTCATTGCCGAAGCAAAGAACGTGGTTCCGCTAAGCGTTATGATGAGCGAAGACATCGCCGAACTGCGGGAATGGGCTTCTCTGCGAACACGACCCGCCAGCAAAAACGACGACTAACCGGAGGACCGGTTGCGTGACTGAGCTTAATCCAAGTTACGGATTAAGCTCAAGCCATCTATCGCGGGGGAGATAGGTTTGGACGAGATTTCGGAACTGACCATTTTTCCATTCGGCCGCGGGTTTCACGCCCCAGGTTTGGTATCCGCACTTCTCCTGCATTCGTTGGCTGGCGACGTTGCCCTCGAAATATTCTGAGTAAAGCATCCGTAAGCCTAAGGTCACAAACGCATACCGACTGCGGAGGGCGGCCGATTCGGTGCCAAATCCCTGACCCCGTTCTCCCGGCTCGCCGAGGAAGCTTCCCGACTTGGCCGTGCCGTGAAGTAGCGATATTTGCAGGCCCGACATACCGATATGCTGCCCATCCAGCGTCTCGATGGCCCAAACGATCTCGGAATCCCCCGGGCGTTGCAGCTTTTCAAAGAAGTCGGCCTCTTGAACGCGGGTGATGGGGAAGTGGCCGATGGCGAGCTGATCGGTCACTCCGGGATCGTTGACCCACCGGTAACAGTTCTCCATGTGCCGTTCCGCATCCAGCGGCGCTAATCGAACTCGCGTCCCTTCAATTCCAAAAGCCATAAATGAGTCTAGTCGATTGGCGCCAGTCGCCAATCCCGGTAGATTGCATCCAGATCTAAAGTGAGTCCCGACTCACGCAGGCGGAGGACCCCGCTATTGACTCGCGAAAACTTCCATTCCGTCGCGAGCGCTGTTCGTGAGAACACGGCAATTTCTTCTTTTCGGGAGTCAACCAAAACGTACTCGCGGAGTGACGGAAGGGTTTGGTAATCCGCCAGTTTCAAGTCCCAATCCCGGCTAACGCTGGATTCGGAGACAACCTCAAATATGACAAACGGATTGTCGATCACCCCATTTGCGACATAGTTGGGAGGGCAGGCGACCATGCCGTCCGGATAGAAGACCGCCTCTGCCGTTGCTACATACAACTTGGTGTCGGAATCCTTGTACCGACATTCCCCACTGGTAAGTTGTCCTCGCACGTGAAAAGCCATTTCCGGCGTGATCAAGGTATGGCGAGTTCCGGCGCCCGCCATGGCGAACACCTCACCGGCGCGAAACTCACGCTTAGGGTCGCCTTCAACTTCTTCCGCGAGAAATTGTTGGTACGTCAATTGAGCCGCCAAGGCCATACGCTTTTACTTTACGCCAATCCCACCGAATATTCGCTCGGTCGGCCGACTATTCGTCGATGCGGCTAAAGTGGATGACGGTCACCCGGTGCTCGGGGGTGACTAGCTCGTCGTAGATACGACCGAGCACGGCAAGGACATCATCTTGCGATCGAAATTCGGGATTTTCCCGCTCTATTTCCCTCGGGCTAAGTTCGGACACCTTTTTGACCTCAACCCGGTCCAGAATCGCACTGTAGAGCTTCTGGCGGCGACCGAAGCGAGGGCCGATGGTGACCCACAGGATCATCCCGGATTGGTACTTGTCCGACTTGTCGCCGAGGCGAATAGTGACGGTCTTTCGGTTGTTGCGGAGAACGTCCCCGTACAGGTCGGTATAGAAATTCAGCGCGAACATTCTGGGATTGCGATCGCCCGCGGCGAACGCATTTCGATTATATTCGCTCGGACCAACTTTCCACCCATTCTAAGCAAGAAGCGCTACCGAGACTTGGCGTCGGATCGAGCAATTATGCCATCACCAACAAAGTTAAGCGCAAAGATGGTGAGACTGAGAAGCAGGCACGGCCAAAGCAGCTCAATCGGGTAGCTGTTCATGTTCAACCGAGCGTTGAAGATCATGTTGCCCCAGGTGGCTTCGGGCGGCTGTACGCCAATCCCGAGGAAACTCAGCGTGGATTCCGCCAGAATCGTTCCCGCCAACTCGATCATCGAGTAAGCCATCAGGACCGAGGTCATCTGCGGCAGTATGTGCTTGAAGATCAAGTAGATCGTTGGAGCGCCCGCCGCCTTGGCGGCAACCACATACTCGCGATCCTTGAGGGTCGCCACCTGGGTCACCGTAAGTCGAGTGATGGAGGGCCAAGCGGTTATCGCCAAAGCCGCAATCACGGGTAGCACCCCGAACCCGATCGCACTGATAATCAGAACGGCGAGAAGAATGTCGGGAAAAGCAAACATCCCGTCGGTAAACCGGAGGATCGGGCCCCGTAACCATCTGGGCGCAAATACGCCCAGCATCCCGATGGTGACTCCGACCACTACCGCGATTACCTGAACGGTGAATCCAACGAACAGGCTAATTCGGGCACCCGCCGCGAGTCGAGCCAAAATGTCGCGCTGCAACTCGTCTGTGCCAAGGATTGCTTCGCCTCCCGGAGGCGCGTGAATCTTTGCCGAAACCCGGTCCATGACGGGATCGTATTCGCGGAGCGTTGGATCAAGTTGCTTTGCCGTCGTCGTTAATTGGGCTTTGCGAATGGCGGGGCCAAAGGTGGCAAACCCGGCCAAAAGCACCAAGTAGATGACGCCAAAAATCAAAAACCAATCGCGCTTTCGCTTCAAACTTGACTCTCCCGGATCCGCGGATCGAGCAAGGGCAAGATCAGATCCACGATCAAGTTAAGGAAAATGAACATCGCTCCGGTGAGGAGAACGCAAGCCTGGATCACCGGCATGTCGCCCTTGCGGATGGCGTCGATAGTGAGGAAACCGATGCCTGGAAGGTTGAAGACGGTCTCCACCACGAACGATCCCGTGAGGAGTGCGCCGAACGAAGTGCCAATGGCGGTGATCACCGGCAGAATGGCATTTCTTAATCCGTGGCGGACCACCAATCGAAACTTCGGCACGCCCTTTGCCACGCATGCCCGGATGAATTCCTGCTGCATCGTTTCCACCATCTTCGCGCGGGTGAGGCGAGTGAGGAGAGCGGTGGGGCGGGCCGCCAATACGGCCACCGGCAAGATAAAGAACCAGAAGTCTCCCTGGGGACGGTCGACTGACCACGTCTGGGGAAGATAGTCCATCTGGAGACAGAAAATGAAGACGAGTATCGGCGCCAGCACGAAGTTGGGAAGCGTCACGAACAGGGTAGAGCCCACGAGAATGGTTCGATCACCCACTCGATTTGCCCAGATACTCGCCAACGTCCCCAGAAATATTCCGAAAATGCTGGCCAGAGTGATGGCGCTGGTAGCCACGATCACCGTTACCGGGAAGTTTCGGGCGATGATTTTGTTGACCGGCTCCTTAACGCCGTAATAGCTGGTGCCGAAATCTCCCTGAACTGTCTTGCCCACGTATTCGGCGTATCGCACTGGCCAGGGGCGGTTCAATCCGTAAATTTCCCGCAACCGGAGTACGGTCTCGACGCGAGCCTTTTCGCCGGCATCTACCGTCGCGCGGTCGCCCGGCTGGATTTCATCCGCTAAAAAAGTCACGAATGAGATGAACAACAAACTCAACGCGCCAAAAAGCACTCTTAGGAACAGGGCGCGAGCGAGTTGCACGGGGGCTTAGTTTAACATGAGAAGCCCCTGGCACGCCCGGAAATCTTCCGGCCTACTGGCCGGAGATTTTCATCGAGGCAACTTTGTCGCCCTTCGAAATTTGCTGAAGGAGATCCATGCCCGCGACGACCTGGCCGAACACCGTGTAATTGCCATCTAAAAACTGAGCTGGGCCCAGCACGATGTAGAACTGGCTGTCACCGCCGTCCTTATCATCCGGTGGGTGACTGAGGCCCACCGCTCCGATCACGTTCCGGCGACCAGAATCCTCGTAAGCGATGCGCTTGCCGCTTCCGCCGTTCCCCATGTTTGGATGATCGAGCGAAAGATTCTTCGATTGAGGGTCTCCAAACCGAGCCAGATAGGGGCGAGGCGTACGATCTACCCGGTAGAACCGCTGATTATCGTAGAAACCCTGTCGAGCCAACGCCATGATGTGCTCGGTCGTGCGGGGAGCATCTTTGGTGAACAAGCGGATGGTGAGCGACCCTCGACCCTCAATGTTCATTTGCATCACGGTTTCGCCCGGCTGAGGCATGTACACCGCCGATCGTTGTGCGGCTTGACGCAGTAACGGGTCGGGGAGGGCAGGCACCGCGACGTGGGTGAGCACGGTCGCCGCCAAGAGAAGTGTGGTCATCTGCCAATTAAGACGCGCAGAAGCAGACCTGGGATACGATAGACCCACGCTTACTAGCAGAACTGAAAGTCAGGACTCGCGAAAATCAGTCGTGAGACGACGATAGCCGCACCGGGCGCGCCTGAATTTTTGAATTCGGTTTCCGCTGCGCTTTGGATAATCTTTCGCCTCGCCGGTGACGCGGGAGTATCGAAGATGGCCGCTAGCCGGTCGGCAAGGGTGGCGGAATCGGTGATGCTGTCCAGAAAGGAGGTGGACACTGGAACTCCGGCTGGGCGAGGGAGCCGCCTTTGTCCGGCAAAGAGTTTTTCCGACCAGCCGATTCTCTGAACCATGGTTGCTGAAGATATCCATGCTTCGCCGCCATCCCAGCCCGATACATCGGGGGGATACATCAGAGACATTCCCATCGTTTTCATGGCCGTCACCGCTTGGTAGGCTGGCGCTAGCCCGCGACGCCGTTCGCTGTCCGGCACCTCGGCGCTCGTCAACACCTTTCGCACCCGGTCCGAATAACCGATTTGCCGAGCGGTGGCTACGCAAAAATCCACGGGGCTCTTGACGACACTGCGCAATGATTTCGGTTCGAGAAATTCCGGCGAAAGCATGATCGCTCTCAGCAGTGGCTTGATCTCCAGATTTCCATCCCGAAATACCTGCGCCATTCGGGAGACATATTCAGCCGAAGGGGATGGTGTAACGAAGTACCGGATCAATTTTTCGGTGATGTACTTACTGCACTGCGGAAGGTCGCACAGGTGGTTTAACACGTCGGCGCCATTGAGGTACCCGGTGAGCCCAAGTACAGTCTTCTGCCCGGTGTCATGGAGGGCTGGACGAAATGCGAACTGCGGACCTCCGGCCCCGGTTTGACGACGGTACGCCCAACCGGTGAACGCCCTTGCCGCCTCGGTCACGTCTTTTTCGGAGTATCCGCCGTCAATTCCGATGGTGAACAGCTCCATGACTTCCCGAGCAAAGTTCTCGTTTGCCTTGCCCTTAACATTTTCTTGATTGTCCAGCCAAAGTAGCATCGCCGGTTCATGGCTGCATTTCAGAAGGAGATCGCGGAAGTTTCCGGTTGCGCCCGCTCTGAACGTTTCATTTTGAGCCACCATCATGTAGGCATTTTTCACTTTGCCGGCGCTGGTGGCAAAGTGATCGTGCCAGAAAAGGGTCATTTTCTCCTGCAGTGGGCGCTGCGTGGCGATCATCCGGGCGGCCCACCAAGTCACCACGGCCGGCATGGGCAAGGGCTTTTTTGCGTCCGGCCGGATGGCATCGGGCTGGAAAACGAAATCCTCGGGGACTGCTTCGTAATTGAGCAGTAGATCGACGGCAGCCCCATAGTCCGGCGAAAGGTAGTAGCTCAGTTCGTTTTCACTGGCACCCAGTCCAAAACGCCGTAGCAAATGAGCAATTTTCTCTCGCTCCGTCAGCATGATGAGTAAAAACGCCCGCTGGTGACGTGAGTTCACCGGCGGGCGAGCGGAGATCTATGTAATTTTCACCATCACCGAGATGGCAAGGTCAAGGTCAGCTGACTTCTTTGCCGTCAGTCGCGTTGTAGTCCTTTTCGCTGACGAACTTGTACAGGGTCGAGCCTTCGTATTCGGCTACCAATGCGTATCGGGTCTGTTCGCCATTCTTGGTCTTGCGGACCATTCTCTTCTTTTTAATGTCAGATTCGGCGACTTCGACGTGGGAACGGGTCTTCAAATTGTAGAATTTCATGTCTCCCTCACAGTGCCGCATATTTAGCGGCGCCTTTGGTCAAGCGACAGGATAACACAATTTCACGCTGGGAGCGTCGATTTCAGGGGAAATTACGTCTTTTGTTGCAAAATGGGCACTGTCCCCGGAAAAACGGACTTTTTACCCACCGCTTTGCAGTTGAAAGAACAGGTCCAAATTTGGTAGTATCTAGTGCACTATGGTAGAACGTTAAGGTTACCTAATCTTGCTGGGGTTGGCGGTTTTCACCTTTCTGACGAATTCAGTTTGAATTTGCTGAATCGGTGAGTTTTTCCACAATTCTGCTGTCGTTCCGCCAAAATCATCGTCTAACAACAATATGCCATGAGAGCAAAGAGAATGAGAGACCTAAAAGAAAATTCAGTGTCTACAGTGATAGACAGTCTTCAAGAGTACGAAGAGCATTCGTTGCGTGAGCTTCGAAACGCTGGTTACCGAATTACCATGCCGCGCGTGCAGGTTATTCGCGCGCTTGCCGATACCAAGATTGCCCTGAGCGCCTACGCGATCCACGAGAAGATCACTTCCGGCGGCGGAAAGATAGATGTCGTGAGCGTCTATCGGATTCTCACCACCCTTCAGGAAGTTGGCCTGATCCACCACATCGGTATCGTGGATGGCTACTACCCGAGCCGCATGGCTGAGCAGGGCGAGCGTCGCAGCGAAGTAGTGGTCGACGAAGATTCCGGCGAAGTGCGAGAACTGCGGCTTCCCAGAGAGATCGTGGCAATCATTGAGGCCCAGGCGCGAGCTGAAGGTTTCGAGCCCAACGTGATCAAGCTGGAAATCGGCGGAAAGCTCAGCTAAGCTTCCTCTAAGTCACGATAAAAGCCTTCTCGAACCTATGGTTCGAGGAGGCTTTTTCTTAGTCGGAGTGCCAAGAATCGGGCCGTACCAAATCGGTGATGGGCAGATTCTCTGGAGTACAGAGGACGGGAATCTGGCCCTAGCCAAGTGCTCACGATCGGCAAACAGAAGGCATAAAAAGGCCCCGGCGAGCCATGTTCGCCGGGGCATCCTGGAGGGGGATTAGAACGTGACGGTAACCGTCGTCGCCGATCGCGTATTACCGCGGTACCGCTGGAAGGTGACCGTTTCCGTCTGGCCTTTCTTGAGGCTCGAGATAGCCTTCACCAAACCCGCGCTGTCCTTGATGGTAACGGACCCAACCTGGGTGATGATGTCCCCAGTCTGGATTCCCACGCGAGCGGCAAGACTGCCGGGAACGATGCTAGCGACTACCGCTCCCTGGACCCCGTTCGGAATGTCGAACTGCTTTCGAATTTCGTCGGTCGGGGTGGCCGCGCTAACGCCCAATCGTGGTTTACCGTCGTTCGGAATGCTCGGCGCTGGCGTGCTATCGTCCGGAGAGTTCAGATTTGGCACTCCG
>Ga0209188_1003405_pt1 | contig 11039 bp, 9 predicted proteins | sample C_130625_EF_Meta_FD_187307 | JGI IMG/M metagenome (GOLD analysis project Ga0209188, IMG submission 187307) | Freshwater microbial communities from Lake Croche, Canada to study carbon cycling - C_130625_EF_MetaG (SPAdes) (version 2) | ecosystem: Environmental > Aquatic > Freshwater > Lake | place...
CCGAACTTCCATACAACATTGGACCTGAGAAGATTGTTGAGAAGATTGCAGATCTAGTTAAGGCTAAAAAGATTCAGGGAATCTCAGATATCGTCGATCTATCTGATGGTCAATCTGGAACTAAGGTAGTAGTTGAAATTAAGAATGGATATGAGCCAGCTGAGGTACTTGAAAATCTTTACCGCTTAACCCCAATGGAGGATGCGTTCTCAATAAATGCAGTTGCACTGGTAAATGGAAAACCATTAACCCTTGGTCTTAAGGATTTACTACAAGTATTTATCGATCACCGGATTGAGGTAGTCAGGCGGCGTTCTGCCTTCCGTAAGGCAAAGGCGCAGGCAAGATTGAACTTAGTTGATGGCTTACTGAAAGCAATTGTTGATATCGATAAGGTAATTAAATTAATCAGAGCGAGTGAAGATGCCACCGTTGCAAAGGCTGGGTTAATCAAGACATTTAAATTAAGTGATGAACAAGCCACCTATATTTTAGATATGCCGCTTAGAAGATTGACCAAGATGAGCAAGATTGAACTTGAAACAGAGGCTAAAGAATTAAAGGCTACAATCTCCTCCTTAACTGCAATCCTAAAAACTGAGGAGAGCATCAAAGCTAAAGTGTCTGAGGAGCTATCTGAGATTGAAAAGAAGTATGCCTCCCCTCGTCGCACTCGCCTTGTTGCGTAAGCAACTTTGATATCAACTAACGCCCTAGAACTTCGTGCTGCCGCCAGGCTTCTAGTTAAAGATGTAACTGTTCGTATTAATCACGGTGATCGAATTGGTTTCGTTGGTCGAAACGGTGCTGGTAAATCAACACTTGCAAAGGTTTTAGCTGGAGAAACTATGCCGGCAGGTGGTGCGGTAACTCGTACCGGAAAAATCGGCTACCTCCCCCAAGATCCAAGAACAGGTGAAGATCAAGGAAGTGTGATTGATCGAATTCTTTCCGTCCGTGAATTAGATTTAATTAGTAAGAGAATGCGCGCTGTTGAAGAAGAGATGGCAACTTCAGAAGGTGCCGAATTAGAAAAAGCAATGGAGCGATACACCAGAGTAGAACATGAGTTCTCAACCGCAGGTGGATATGCCGCAGCGGCAGAAGCGGAAGCAATAGCTTCTTCCCTTGGTGTACCCAACCATTTATTTGATCAAGAGCTAAGCGCGCTATCTGGTGGACAAAGACGAAGAATTGAACTTGCTCGAATTCTATTTTCTGGCGCTGAGACACTACTGCTTGATGAACCTACTAACCATTTAGATGCTGATTCGATCATTTGGCTACGTGAGTATCTCTCAAAATACTCTGGTGGTTTGGTAATTATCTCCCACGATGTAAATCTGATCGAAACTGTTGTAAATAAGGTGTTTTATATTGATGGAAATCGAAATGTAATTGATGTTTACAACATGGGCTGGAAGCAGTATTTATTGCAACGCGAACAAGATGAACATAGGCGAAAGCGTGAACGAGCAAATGCGGAGAAGAAAGCTGAAATATTACAAAAGCAGGGTGAGAAAATGCGCGCCAAAGCCTCTAAGGCAACTGCAGCCCAAGGAATGCTTAGGAGAGCTGAAAAACTTCGCAGCTCACTTGATGATGTTCGAATTAAAGATAAAGTGGCAAAGCTTCGCTTCCCAACACCATCGCCTTGCGGTAAAACGCCGATCTCAGCACATGATCTATCCAAATCATATGGCTCACTTGAAATCTTTACCGATGTTGGTGTGATTATTGATAAGGGTTCACGTGTAGTAATTCTTGGTTTAAATGGTGCCGGTAAAACAACATTGCTTCGTATTTTAGCTGGCGAACTTGAATCAGATACCGGAGAAGTTGTTGCAGGGCATGGATTAAAAATTGGCTACTACGCCCAGGAGCACGAGTCCCTTGATTTTGAACGAACCGTGCTTGAAAACATGATGTCTTCAAAATCTGATCTCAGAGAGCCAGAAGCACGCAATGTCTTGGGATCTTTTCTATTTGTGGGCGATGATGTTCATAAGCAAGTTAAGGTTTTAAGTGGTGGAGAACGAACTCGGTTAGCACTTGCAACCCTTGTTGTTAGCGCAGCAAATGTGTTACTTCTTGATGAGCCAACAAATAACTTAGATCCAGCCTCACGTGATGAAATCTTAGGCGCCCTTAGTGAGTATCAAGGAGCGGTTATTTTAGTTTCTCATGATGAAGGCGCGGTTGCATCCCTAAAACCAGAGCGAGTTATTTTATTACCAGATGGTGATGAGGATCTTTGGAAAGAGGATTACTTCGATCTAATTAGTATTGACTAAGCGTCAATCCGTTCCCGATCAATATCAGCAGTTGAAATAAAGTCTTTACGAGGTGCAACCTCATTACCCATAAGCAACTCAAACATTGCTTCTGCCTTTGTTACATCTTTCATTGTAATTCGGCGAAGTGTTCGCTTCTCTGGATCCATAGTGGTCTCACGAAGCTGATCTGCATCCATCTCACCTAATCCTTTATAACGTTGGATCGGCTCTTTCCACCTCTTGCCATCTTTTTTAAGGGCTGCAATAACTTTTTTCATCTCATCATCAGAGTAGGTGTAATGAACCTCGCCTTTTTTACCACCGATTACATCAATTCGATGAAGTGGAGGGATAGCTGCAAATACTCGGCCGGCTTCAACTAGCGGCCTCATATATGAATTAAATAATGTAAGAAGTAGGCACCTAATATGAGCGCCATCAACATCAGCATCAGACATCAAAATAACCCGGCCATACCGAGCATCATTAAGTTCAAAGGATTTTCCACTACCTGCGCCAATTACCTGAATAATTGATGCACACTCATTGTTCTCTAACATCTGAGATAGCGATGCTTTTTGAACATTTAATATCTTTCCACGAATTGGCAGAATCGCCTGAAATTCTGAGTTTCTGGCAGCCTTAGTTGTACCGAGCGCTGAATCTCCCTCAACAATAAATAGTTCAGTTCTAGCTGCTTCATCGGATCTGCAATCAGATAATTTAGTTGGCAAAGATGAACTTTCAAGTGCGTTCTTTCGGCGTTGTAAATCTTTATGGGCACGCGCTGAGATTCTAGTTCTTGAGGCATTAGCAATTTTTTCAAGTATTAAGCGCCCGGTTGCTTTCTCAATTCTTTTTGTTGTATTAAAAAACGCTTTCATTTCATCAGCCACTACCTGGCCGACAATCTTGGCGGCTGCTGCTGTTCCTAATACCTCTTTAGTTTGTCCCTCAAATTGTGGCTCAGACATACGTACTGTGACAACAGCGGTTAATCCCTCTTGCACATCATCTTTAATAACATCTGCCTCATTATTCTTTAAAGTTTTTGTTGCACGCAGTGCGTCATTTACCGCCTTTGTAATTGCTTTTTCAAAACCTGCCACGTGTGTTCCACCCTTTGGTGTTGAAATAATATTTACAAATGATGCAACAGTTGCTTCATAACCATTGCCCCATTGCATTGCAATATCAACGCCCATATCTCGCTCAACCTCAGTTGGAGTCATATGACCCTTTTCATCTAAGACTGGAACATTCTCAGTGTAAGGACCAGAGCCTGAGACTCTAATTACTTCACCAACTGGATCATCAGGGCGTAAGAAGGTACAGAACTCCGATATACCACCCTTGTGAAAAAAGGTCTCACTAGTTTTTGTTTTAGTGCGTCGATCATTTACCACCAAAGTAAGACCTGGAACTAAGTAAGAGGTTTGTCTTGCTCTGGCATAAATATCTTCAATTGCCAGCTCTGCCTCTTTTAAGAAAATCTGTTTATCAAACCACCACTTAATTCTTGTACCAGTTACCTTTGCGGAAACTTTACCGATTACACGTAAGCCTGATTTTTCACTAAAACTTGCATTTGGTCCTTCGCCCTCAAAAATTCCAGCATGACCACGTTTAAATGACATCCAATAAATTTTTCCATCTCGGTCAACCTCAACATCAAGCCGAGATGCAAGTGCATTAACAACTGATGCACCAACACCATGTAAACCACCAGAGGCTGCGTATGAACCGCCACCAAACTTTCCACCAGCGTGTAGTTTGGTCATAACAACTTCAACACCAGTAAGTCCAGTCTTTGGTTCTTTATCTACTGGAATACCGCGACCATCATCATGAACCTCAACAGATCCATCTGATTCTAAATTTATCTCAATTGTTTTGCAGTGCCCTGCTAATGCTTCATCAACTGCGTTATCAATAATTTCCCAAAGGCAATGCATAAGACCACGAGAATCAGTGGTGCCGATATACATACCGGGGCGTTTGCGAACTGCATCTAATCCTTCAAGGACAGATAAATCTTTGGCGGTATAACTGCTGATAATTGCAGCAGATGTGCCATCATCAGTTTTTGCGCTCTTAGTTGCCACGGGTGAGAAGATTATCGGCGCTAATACCACCTATAGTTGATCCGCGCCGAGATTGACCCATATTTATTAGTAATTGATATCAAAATGAGATTTATACAACATATTCTCAGTATTTGAGCATAAAATTTACTTAATTGAAACCAAATATGCAGCCGGGAATAAAGTATTCATGGTTTGATGTTCCCCTGAGTACAAAGATAGAGACGGAGAAAGCAATGACCAATCAGATCACGATGGAGCAAACTCCATTGAACTCATTAGATCGCTGCGACCGTTGCGGTGCTCAAGCTTATGTGCGCGCAATCTTGGTATCCGGTGGTGAATTACTATTTTGCTCACACCACGCAAAAGAGTATGCCGAGGGCTTAAAGCCAGTGGCTGCTGTTATTCAAGATGAAACACAAAAACTAGCTGATCAATCAGCTAAGTAATTATTCGCTAACAAACCCTGCATCGCGGTGGCTGCCATCGCAAAATGGTTTTTCTTTTGAAGCACCACATCGGCATAGTGAAAAATCTGTCTTAGTTTCAACCACTTTTCCATCAGCATCAACAAAATCAACCGTGCCGGTAACTCTAATTGAAGCATTTTTCTTAAACTGCATCTTTATATTTTCGCTCATTTTTTCTCCTTTTAATCTAGGTAATCGCGTAGTACTTGTGAACGAGATGGGTGGCGCAACTTAGACATAGTCTTTGATTCAATTTGGCGAATACGCTCACGAGTAACTCCATAAACCTTGCCAATTTCATCTAATGTCTTTGGTTGACCATCTGTTAAACCAAAGCGCATTGCTACCACCCCTGCTTCACGTTCAGATAATGTATCTAGAACTGAGTGCAATTGCTCTTGCAATAATGTGAAGGAGACTGCATCCGCTGGCACGATCGCTTCTGAGTCCTCAATTAAATCTCCGAACTCACTATCGCCCTCTTCACCAAGTGGGGTGTGAAGTGAGATTGGCTCACGTCCATACTTTTGCACTTCAACTACCTTTTCAGGTGTCATATCTAATTCTTTTGCTAACTCCTCAGGTGTCGGTTCACGTCCTAGATCTTGCAACATCTGACGTTGTACACGAGCTAACTTATTAATTACCTCAACCATGTGCACTGGAATACGAATTGTTCTAGCCTGATCTGCCATCGCTCTAGTAATCGCTTGGCGAATCCACCAAGTCGCATAGGTTGAGAACTTATAACCTTTTGTGTAGTCAAACTTTTCAACCGCACGAATCAAACCAAGGTTTCCTTCTTGAATTAGATCTAGGAACAACATACCTCGACCGGTATAACGTTTAGCAAGAGATACAACCAGACGAAGGTTTGCCTCAAGTAGGTGGTTCTTATCTCTTCTGCCATTGAGCACAATTTGTTGATACTCACGCTTTAACTTCTTATCCATCTTCTTATCTTTTGCAAGCCGCTCTTCAGCAAATAAGCCAGCCTCAACTGATTGGGCAAGAGAAACTTCAAGCTCAGCATTTAAAAGTGGTACTCGGCCAATTAACTTTAAATAATCCTTAACTGGGTCAGCAGTTGCACCTGCAGTTAATACCGTCTGTGGTGGTGCGTCATCCTCTTCAGAGTCTTTTAGAACGAAGGAGTTCTGCTCATTTTGTGACTCTTCGGCAACATTAACAACTCGAATCTCAGGAGCACCATCTTCTGCTGGCGTCTCTTCTTTGTCATCAATTAAAGTTTCAAGATCCTCTAACTCAACCTCTTCTAACTCAACCTCTTCGCCATCAATCTTTACCTTCTCAACCTTGCCAGATTTTGCAGCCGGTGCGGGCTTTGGTGCAGGGGGTGCGATTAATTCCAACTCACTCTTCTTAAGCATTCTAAATGGTGATAAGCCAACTTTGCGAAGCTTTTCAACCTGCTTTGGCACAGAGTCTTCTAATTCACGGGCAATTAAAACTAAATCTTGATCAGCTTTTTTAACAATTCGATGAATGTTTGTTATGCCTCTAGATTCCAGTTCAGCTAAAACACTCTTTTGTTGAATTACTAATTCTTTTACTTTAACAATCTGGGCGACATCTTTTGCATCCAAGACCGCCTTCTGCGGAATCTTTACAACCTTCTTCGCAGGTTTTACTTTTTTAGCAACAGGTTTTTTAACTGAACTCTTTTTTGCCGCAGGTTTACTCTTACTCTTGCCTGCTTTGGCGCCTTTTTTGGGCGCACGAGTTACAGCCACAATTCATCCTTTGTTTTTAGGTCTTAATACTTTTGCGATTTTTTTAAACCGCCCGACCCTTGGCTATATTATAAATTGTCCACAGCCCTAAATGCACATCCAAATTGATTAATTTGAGATTTTTTGCAGATTAAGCGCATTTCTGATGATCTGTCCCACCGATTCCACCTCAATTAAGAAGCCATCATGGCCAAATGGGGATGAAATTGTGTGCAGGCTGGCAACGTCGGCAGCAAGCTCTGCGATCTCCTGTTGCAGCCGGGGTGGAAAAAGTCGGTCAGTATCAATTGAGACCACATGAATTGGCACCTTAATTGTGGCAAGGGCGGCAGCGACCCCACCACGATCTCTACCAACATCATGGGAGTTCATCGCCTCAGTTAGACAAATATAAGTATTAGCATCAAATCTTTTTGCAAGTTTTTGTGCCTGATGATCTAAATAAGATTCAACTGCATATCTGCCGGTTTCATCTCCTTGTAGTTCACGGCCAAATCTGACATCCATCTCAGACTCTGTTCGATAAGTTAAATGTGCAATTCTTCTAGCAATTCCCATACCCTCAATTGGCCCAATATTTTGTTCATAGTAATCACCATTATTAAAGTTTGGATCAGATTTAATCGCTCTAATTTGAATTGATGCTGCCCCAATTTGATCCCCGGTTGCAACCGCTGAGGAGCCAATGGTGCAGATTGCGCCTACTAGCTGCGGATAATTGATTGCCCACTCAAGTGATCGCATGCCACCTAATGATGGACCAACTGATAGTTGATATTTTTTAACGCCAATTTTATTTGTAAAAGCAAGCTCTGCTTGAACCATATCCCTAATTGTTATGACTGGAAATCTTGATCCCCATCTTTTGCCATCTGGAGCAATGGATGATGGCCCAGTTGATCCCTGACAGCCACCAATCACATTTGGACAAACTACAAAGTATTTATCAGTATCAAATGGCAATCCTGGCCCAACCATTTGTGGCCACCAACCATCAACATCTGCCCAGCCAGTTAGTGCGTGGTTAATCAATATTGCATTATCACCAGTGGAATTTAATTTGCCCCAACTTTGATAAGCAATTGTGACATCAGGCAAAACCTCACCTGACTCCAGAGTTAAATCACCAATTTTTAGGAATTGGCGATCACCGGGGTCATGGCTTTCAAGCCATGCCCCGGTAACTGCTGGATTAACTTTGCTCATTTACTTACTTAGCAGCAGCGAATGCAGTTTCAAGATCGGTCTGAATATCTCTGATATTTTCAATACCAATAGATAAACGAATCAAACCTGGTGTAACACCGGCGGTTAACTGCTCTTCCGGTGATAATTGCGAGTGAGTAGTAGATGCTGGGTGAATTGCAAGAGACCTAACATCACCAATATTGGCAACATGTGAAAGCAACTTAAGTGCTTCAATAAACTTCTTGCCCGCTTCAATTCCGCCTTTAATTTCAAAGGACAAAACTGAACCACTTCCCTTTGGACAATACTTACTTGCCAATTTGTTCCATGGTGAGGATGACAAAGATGCGTAATTAACCTTTTCAACCTGAGGATTTTTCTCAAGCCAAGTAGCAATTGCCTTTGCATTTTCAACATGGCGCTCAATACGTAAGGAAAGGGTTTCTAGTCCTTGCGCAAGTAACCAGGCATTAAATGGTGAAACAGCAGCGCCAATATCACGCAGCAACGTTAAGCGAATCTTGAAGATGTAGGAAAGGTTTGCACCAAATGGTGAACCAACGCCAAGTGCTTGGGCATAAACCAGGCCGTGGTATGACGGATCTGGTTCATTAAAGCTTGGAAAGCGTTTTGGGAACTTGGCGTAATCAAACTTGCCAGCATCCACAATCGCACCTACTACCGTATTTCCATGACCTGAAAGGAATTTCGTTGCTGAGTGGACTACAACATCTGCGCCCCACTCAATTGGTCTAATTAAGTATGGAGTTGCAACGGTGTTATCAACGATTAATGGCACCTCATTCTCATGAGCAATCTTTGCCACTGTTTCAATATCTAATAGATCATTTTTTGGATTAGCAATGGTTTCACCAAAAAATGCCTTGGTATTTGGCTTAACCGCTTTGCGCCAGCTCTCTGGATCATCTGGGTTATCAACGAAGGAAACCTCAATGCCAAACTTTGGCAGCGTGTAGTGGAATAGGTTATAGGTGCCGCCGTATAGCGAAGGTGATGAAACTATGTGATCGCCAGCTTGGGCAATATTTAAGATTGCAAAGGTAGTAGCAGCAGAGCCTGATGCAAGTAACAAAGCTGCAACGCCACCCTCTAAGGCAGCAACTCTTTGCTCCACTGTGTCCTGCGTTGGGTTCATAATGCGGGTGTAGATATTTCCCAGCTCTGCTAAACCAAATAGATCAGCTGCATGTTTGGTATCGCGGAATTGATAAGCAGTTGTTTGATACAACGGCAGTGCGCGAGCGCCCGTAGTTGGATCCGGAACTTGACCAGCATGAATTTGTTGAGTTTCAAATGAATATGACAAAGCATCCTCCTTGTTAAAGGGGGTGTAAAAATAATTAGGGTTCTCCCCTAAATTTCTTTAGCGACCCACACTTGCCGATGGCACCTTGCTATCGACCTGGTCTTCACCCGGAGCACCCCACCGTGGTGGAGGGTTGCCGCTTAGTTAGCCGGGGCTATGAACTAAGACTCATGACCTAAGTAGAAAAATACTAGAGATTATGCGCCTTTGCAACCGCCTCATACATAATCTTTCCCTCATGCACATTTAGCCCCTTAGTAAGAGCTGCATCATCGGCCAGCGCCTTCTGCCACCCTTTATTAGCAAGGGCTAAGCCATATTTAATTGTGGCATTAGCAAGTGCGTAGGTGGAGGTGGCAGGGACTGCTCCTGGCATATTTGCCACACAATAAAAAATCGAATCATGCACCTTATAAGTTGGATCTTGATGTGTGGTTGGCTTTGAATCTTCAAAGCAGCCGCCTTGATCAATTGCCACATCAACTAAAACTGAACCAGGTTTCATCTTTTTAACTAGCGCGTTACTTACTAATTTAGGAGCCTTTGCACCATGAACTAATACCGCACCAATTACTAAATCAGCTTGGGTTACCTCTTTTTCAATCTCATAACCACTAGAGGCTAATGTCTTAACATTGCCAGCAAATAACTGATCAATCTCACCTAATCTTTTTAAATCCAAATCCATAATCGTCACATCAGCTCGCATGCCATGGGCAATGGTTGCAGCCGCCACCCCAACAACTCCGCCGCCAATCACAACTACCTTGCCAGGCCTTACTCCAGGAACTCCGCCAAGTAATACTCCTCGCCCGCCTTTGCTCGCCTCAAGCGCTGCAGCTCCCACCTGAATACTCATTCGCCCAGCCACCTCACTCATCGGCGCAAGTAATGGCAGGTGTCCATCCACCTCAACTGTTTCATATGCAATTGCAGTGATGCCAGAATCAATTACAGCTTGGGTGCAAGCTTTATTAGCTGCTAGATGTAAATATGTATAAAGAATTTGTCCTTTGCGCATTCTTTTATACTCAATTTCAATCGGCTCTTTCACCTTTTGAATTAGATCAGCTCTTTGCCAGATCTCATCAGCTGAATCGATAATTTGCGCACCTGCGGCTATGTATTCAGCATCTGAGATACGAGAGCCTGTGCCAGCATTTTTCTCAACTAAAACTGTGTGTCCTGCTGCTACATATGCGTGCACACCGGAGGCGGTGGCAGAGACCCGAAACTCATTATTTTTAATCTCTTTAGGAATGCCAATAATCATTTTTTTGTTGCTCTCTACTAAACAACACTGTTTAGTAATTAGATACTACTCCCAAAGAGGCTGGCGCAGATCTTTGGGTGAAGTTGCGCCCGCATTGTGCTAAAACTATCTGCGGGCCAGGCGGCTTGAAAAACTCTTCTTAAAAGTAATCCCAGTGGATATGCAGGCAGATCTAAGAAAGCTTTATCCAATGCGTTATGAGCTAGATCGCTCTCCCCTGACTCATAAGCACAAGCAGCAAAGATGCAGGCAACCGGTGCGATGTAACCTGTGGGTGCAATATTCATAAGCCAGTACCAAAGATTAAATAATTGATCCTTATTCTCATCGGTTGCTAGCCCCATTGCATAATCTCTAACCTGTAAATCTTTAAATCTAACTAGCACTAATGAGAGCAGATCATAATCCTCCACCTCTGCCTTATTACTAAACCTTGCCACCAACTCATTTACAGCAATGGCGCCAAGCCGTTGTTGGCGCAGCACATTATCGCTCTCATAATCAATCTCACTGATCTTAGAAATTGCATCTTGCAAAAGTAATTTATTATCCATTGGCAAAGATTGGCCAAATATAGAAAGTAAATGTAAAGATTTTTAAAATTGTGGATTACTTAGTAAATCTAGTTGGTGCCTTTGCAACTGAGATTGTTCTATTAATACTT
>Ga0209188_1003406_pt1 | contig 11038 bp, 10 predicted proteins | sample C_130625_EF_Meta_FD_187307 | JGI IMG/M metagenome (GOLD analysis project Ga0209188, IMG submission 187307) | Freshwater microbial communities from Lake Croche, Canada to study carbon cycling - C_130625_EF_MetaG (SPAdes) (version 2) | ecosystem: Environmental > Aquatic > Freshwater > Lake...
TTCACGATGTTCTGCCAACCATCCGTTCACGTTGTCGCCACCTACAACTTCGCACACCTTCCCTGCAAGCAGTTACACAAGTACTCATCAACCGCGACAACATCGCACCCGGCATGGCCGACTTCGCAGCCCGTGTCAGTCAAGGCCACATCGGTCGCGCAAAATATCTTGCAACAAACGAATCGGTTCGCAGCAATCGCAAACTCATCATGCAGCTCCCGCTTCAACTCGGTTCACTTGCCGCAGCATTCCAAGCAGCTCAAATCCTGGTTGACCTTGCAACCCAAGAAGCAAATACATTATCGGATGATCGAGATGAAAGAGAAGTAGAAAAACTTCAAGAAGCCTACGGAAAAGGCGCAACTGGCCGCGGAATGGCAACCGGTGGAGCCAAGGCAGTTAAAGAGCTTGAGAAAGAACAGAAGTCACGTTCTACCCGCATGGTCCGCGACTCCATCGATGGAGCTCTTCTCGATATTACAACTTTCTACCGCGATGTGATGATGGTGCAATCCGGGAATACCGAATCCATGATTAACACCGATATGCGCGAAGAAATCGAAAGCTACGCCGTATCCCATCCATCACACTCAACAATTCTGAAAATCAACGCCATCATGGATGCCCGCACCAACCTCGCTCATAACGCAGCACCATTGGTGACTTGCGAAGCGCTAATGTGCCAATTAGCGCGTAAATAAATATCTAAACCAGCCCTTGAGAGTGGTCATGACCACCCCTTGCCGTAAGGCAGAATTCCACCATGCGCCTAGACCATGTCTCTTATGTGACTTCCCATGATCAACTTGCTGACACAGTACAACGCCTAGGTGCCCGACTCGGCAGCACCTTTGTTGATGGTGGCATTCACCCACGATTCGGTACACGTAACTTCACAGCAGCACTCAAGAACGGTCAATACATCGAAGTTGTCTGTCCTCTTGATCACCCAGCAACAGAACAAACACCTTGGGGCAAAGCGGTTTCTAAGAAAGCAAACGAAGGTGGCGGTTGGTTTACATGGGTTTTTAGCACCAAAGATATTCAACCAATTGCGAAGAAATTTGGCCGCGAAGCGATTGAGGGCCACCGCACTCGTCCAAATGGAACCGATTTAAAGTGGAAACAAATTGGCGTTAAAGAGATTGCGGATACTCGCGAATTCCCATTCTTTATCCAGTGGCTATCTGCGGACCATCCTTCGCAAGATGGAACACCGTTGGCCGAAATCAAGAAGATTGTTATCGCGGACAAAGATCAATTGGCAGGCTCATGGTTTACGCAAGAGATTCTTGCAGCTCTTGGTGATGTAAATATTGAGTGGATGGACCCTTCAGCCAATGATGATCAGTCGGGAATCGTTGCGGTTCACTTATCAAGTCCGACAGGAAACGTGATACTCGACTAAAGCCTCAAACTCACTCACTGGTCAATTTATTGCCACAAGAAACATAGAGACAAGGACGACAGATTTGAAAGTTTGCATCACCGGTGCAAGTGGATTCCTCGGATCTTGGACAAGCAAAATCCTTGCTGAAGATTTTGAAGTAATCGCAATAATCCGCAACGATTCCTCTGTGGAGAGACTGAAGACTGATAGAAACATCACAATAATGCGCGAGGAATCCAAGAATTGGTCTATGTTAGTAAATGACATAAATCCCGAAATATTGATCATGCACGACTGGGACGGGGTAGGAAATTCTGACAGAAATAGTTCTAAACAAAGAGAAAACATAAGGAGAGTTGATTCATTCGTAAATTCCCTCAGAACAGTGAGGCAGGTTATTGGGGTTGGAAGTCAAGCGGAACTTGGCCCACGAGACAGCCATATTCTGGAGACAGATCCATCAAACCCAACAACAGAATATGGAAAAGTAAAACGAGACATTCGAGAATATTTGATAAATCATTTTCGTAATACAGATACAAACTTTAAATGGGCCAGAATTTTTTCCACATATGGTGCAATGGATAATGGTGATTGGTTAATTCCAAATCTAGTCAGAAGTCTAAATAAAGAGAATCCATTCCCACTCACGCTTGGGGTCCAAGAATGGAATTACTTACATGCCTACGATGCTGCCAGTGCCTTCAAGAAACTAGCGACAGAAGGCAATCCAGGGATTTACAACGTGGCCGATCTCGAGACACACTCAATCAGAGAAGTCTGTACAGAAATCACAAATCTTATGGGTAAAGACCCAAAATTATTAAAGTTTGGCGAAGTTCCAATGCGACCTGATCAAGTATACAAACTGGACGTATCAACAAAAAAACTTCAGGAAATTGGTTGGGAACCAGCGGTCGACCTTACTCAAGGGTTAACCCATACAATAAATTCAATTTTAAATGGTGCGCCTGGACTGCTCAAATTAAAGGATGGCAGCCTGGTCACTGTATGAATAAAGCTAAAGAATCTAGTTTAATAATTTTTGAAACACGGAAATAATTCCCGGGAGAGATTTTCGAAAATCAGATGGAGTCAAACCCTGAGATAATTCAAATTTTGCTTCAAATATCTCAGTGGAATCTTTCACTAGATTTCCTAACTGCAGTAATTCCAAAGAATCAAATTCCTCATAGATGCTTTTTGCCAACTTGCCAATACTCAATGTTTCAGGGCCATTAACCTGTTTCAAACTGTGAGAACTTGGAAATTCTAACTCCTGCATAGCAATCTTTATTACATCCTCAACATGATGATACTGGCGAACTTGAAGCCCAGACGTCATTCGCAATTGTTGTTTTGACCTGATGGATGAAAGTATTTGTCCCAAGAGCATGTGTGGGTGGGGTTCACCTTCGGAATATAAAGTATGTAACTGGAAATGAATCCATTGGAATGTGTCTGAGTTCTTTTCGAAAAAAGAAAACAATTTCTTTTTCGAATCCATATACGGATTCGAAATACCTGTTAATTCATGTACAGAACCAAAAGTAACAATTTGGATTGGCAAACCGACACAAGCTTCCAGGATTTTCCGAGGAAGTTCAAAATTGACTCGATTCAGCACGTTAGGGTCTGCTGAGGGGTTAGTTTCTCCTACCGCATAATACAATGTGTGCTTGTTGGCATTATCCAAATTTAGTACGCTAGCAATCTCACCTGTTAACTCATCAGAGCTTAAGTCAAACCAAGCTTGAATCGTTCGCCTATTAGGATTTAGTGAATTGTCATCGCCAAGGTTTGCACGGATGCAAGTACCTAACTGTCCAGTGGAACCTAAAATTATATTCATGGAAGGCAACCCACAAACATAGGAGCTCTATGCTGGCTCAATCAACTCCAATATTCGAGACTCAATTTTTTCCCTGGAGATACCTTTGATATTTCGAAGATATGTCTGGCTACCAATAATGGAAAGACTAGTTTGATCTGCAGCCAGAACGTGAAGCCTCTTTCCAGCGCCAAATGCGTTCAGTTTCTCCAAAATGGCAGATCCAAGTCCACCTGCTGCAGAATGCTCTTCGAGAGAAAAAAGTTGTGGAAATTTTATGATTTGAACGATGAATTCTTCTGTGAGCCCATTCAATGAAGGTATAAGAAATACAGAAATATGTATTCCTTTGTCTCTTAAATTGTTAGCCGCAGCTATTGCTTCAACAGAGATACTACCTGCGCATAAAATCGCACCGTCGTCTCCAGATGCAACTTCGTAGGGAGAGTGATCAAAAACAATATTTTGTGATTCATGAATATTTGGTTCGCCATCTTTACCCAGACGGAGATAAGCTGGGGCTGTAGAGGCCGATAGATACTTCGTAATTACATTTACTTCGTTGCTATCAGAAGGAATAAGGATTTCGATGTTTGGAAGGGCGCGCATTATCGCAATATCCTCAATCGCATGGTGAGTATACCCTTGGCTCCCGTATGAGTAACCTGCACCTACGGATACAACAACAACACGATTATTCATTGCGCAAACGTCATTTCTGATTTGCTCCAAACACCTCAAAGTTGAAAAATTTCCGATTGAATAGACAAATACCTTCTTACCCTCAGAAGCCATCCCAGCAGCCAGTCCCATCATGGACTGTTCGGAAATGCCTGCGTTTATGAATTGACCAGGAAGTTCTCTTGCGAAATCATCAATTACCCCATAACCCAAATCACCTGTAACTAATATTATGCTTGAATCTAAACGGGCTGCTTCAAGTAAAGAGCGAATGAATGTTTTTCTCATTCTAAGCTCCCCTTGACTTCACTTATAGCCATTTTCAGCTCAGAGTCATCTGGTGATTTATAATGCCATTTCACGGTGTTTTCCATAAAGGCGACCCCTTTGCCTTTAGTTGTATTAGCAATAATCACTTTACAGGTTTGCCTCATGGAAATGGCAGAATGAATCTCTTCAATTGAGTGCCCATCTACTTCCGATACATCCCAACCGAAGGATCTCCACTTATCTCCTAGAGGCTCCAGCGGCATTGTGTTTTCAGTAAAATCGAGAGACTGAATTCTGTTTCGATCTATAATTACGATTAAATTCTTAAGTTTAAATCTATTTGCTATCAAGGCTGATTCCCAAGTAGTGCCCTCATTACATTCTCCGTCAGAGATTACAACAATGACCGGAGATTCAATATTGGATTGTTTTCGAGCGATAGCAATTCCCACACCATATGGCAACCCATGACCGAGTGAACCTGTTGATAATTCAACCCCAGGCACATCTTTGGATGTGACATGCCCACCAAGGTGCGCAGAATCACCGGAGTAAGTTTCCAACCAGACAGATGGAAAAAAACCCAGCTCTGACAAAATTGAGTAAAGAGCTGCTGCGGCATGACCTTTTGATAAAATGATAATCTCACGTGTCGAAGAGGAAACTGTCTCCGGAGTAGGTGCGCTTGGCCTTGAATATATAGCCGCCAAAATATCTACCACAGACAGAGCTGAACCCACATGGGATACTTGGGCTGAATGGGTCATCGTGAGGATGCTAATTCGCGCTCTCTGGGCTAAGGACTTGCCATACAAAATTTTAGATTGGGAGTCCATAGACTCTCACAGTCCAACAAGTAAGCATCACAAAGTCATTCTATAACCATCAAAGTTCACTAGCCTAGTTGTAGGCTAATAACCTACATTTCGTTATTCGGAGGGTGCACTTGAAAGCTGTACTGCTGGCAGGGGGCTTAGGCACTCGATTGAGAGAAGAGACCGAGTATCGGCCTAAGCCGATGGTTGAAATTGGTCAACGCCCAATCCTGTGGCACATCATGAAGAATCTTTCCATTCAAGACATAACAGAATTTGTTATCTGCTTAGGGTATAAAGGTGACTTCATAAAGGATTACTTCCTGAATTACGAGGCACGTGTAAACGATGTCACAGTAGCGCTCGGATCAGAGCCCATTCTGAGCAAGCACTCAAATTCCGCAGAAGAAAATTGGCTCGTTACTCTTGCAAACACAGGCTTGAGTACTATGACAGGTGGTCGAATACATCGAATAAAAAAGTACGTTGATGGTGAGCGTTTTCTTTGTACTTACGGTGACGGCCTGGCTGATATCGATATTTCCGAGCTGCTTAAATTCCACGAAGCGCATGGCAAAATCGCCACAGTTACAGCAGTTATGCCTACTTCAAGATTTGGGTCTATGGAGATATCAGTAAATGACACTGTCACCAAGTTTGCAGAAAAGCCAAAAGGTAGTGCTTGGGTCAATGGGGGTTTTTTCATCTTTGAACCAGAAATTTTCAATTACTTGACACCAGACTGTATTTTAGAAAACGAACCCCTCGAAAGGCTCGCACAAGAAGGCCAGCTAACTGCCTTTAAACATCATGGGTTCTGGCGACCTATGGATACGTTCCGAGAGAGCACAGAGCTGAATCAGATCTGGGAAAACGAAGAAGCTCCTTGGAAGAATTGGTAAGTCTAAGCGCCGAGCGCCAGACGTAATCATGAGCCGAAATAAACCTTTAATCTCAATCATAACTCCATGCTTTAATGAAGAGCTCAATGTCGAGAATTGCGCTTCTGAGCTAAGAAGAGTGATGGAAAACCGATGTTCAGAATATGAGTACGAGCATATATTTGTTGATAATGCCTCTACTGACTCTACATTCAACCGATTAAAAGAAATAGCCTCAACAGATTCTCGAGTGAAAGTAATTCTAAATAGCAGAAACGTTGGCCCCTTTAGAAACATGTGGCACGGTTTAAAAAATGCTTCCGGAGAAGCCGTAGTTCCACTTCTCCCAGCAGACCTACAAGACCCGCCTAGCGTAATTCCAGACTTCATTAAATTATGGGAAGACGGGAATCTAGTTGTTCACGGAGTCCGCCGAAATCGTAAAGAGTTCTTTTTAATGAGGTTTGCGAGGTCCACTTATTACAAAGTGATACGTAAATTTGCAGATGTAGATATCCCTCTAAATGCGGGAGAATTTATGTTAATCGATAGGCGGATTGCCAGATCAATACTTAGTTTAGACGATCAATATCCATACATTAGAGGTCTTGTTGCACAATGCGGAGTTAAATCTGCCTTCGTCAACTATGACTGGAGACAGAGGGAAAGAGGAAAGTCACGAAATAGCCTAATTGATTTGGTAGATCAGGCAATAAATGGATTTGTGTCCACAAGCAAAATACCCGCTCGCCTAGCTCTTTTGGTCGGCTTTTTCTTGTCTATGACTGGAATTCTTGGCGCCTTCGTCACTACTTTATTATTTTTATTCAATAGAGGAGAGAATATTGCTGTCGGTATTCCCACCGCAATTGTCTCTATCTTGTTCTTCGCGGGCATTCAATTATTATTTTTGGGATTAATTGGTGAGTACGTATTAAGCATCCATGGACAAGTTAGAAAATCTCCACCAATGTTTGAAATTGAACGGATAAACTTGACTGAAGTTAAGTCAACGGAGCGAGAAAATGAAAACTAGCTGTTGTTATTGTGGAACTCTTGATAACGCCAAAGAAGTCTACCCAGCAAATTTTGACGCGGATTCCTTTTCAGTTGAGGTATTTTCCGCACGGCGCATCCCAGACCGTCGATATTTTAGATGGGTAAGCTGTAACTCTTGTTCGCAATTAAGGTCTGACCCCGTAGTCGATTTGGATTTAGAGTCACTTTACAAGGATTCAACTTTTGATTATTCAGATGAATCTGCAAGTTTGGCTCGAACTTATTTCAAACTTATTCAATCAGGAATGGAAAACGTAAAAGGGAAATCGATTCTTGAGATTGGTGGGGGAAACGGATTTGTTCTTGACTACGCACTTAGTCAAGGGTGTGAGTCTGTCCTAGGTATAGAGCCAAGCATTCTTGCGGTTGAAAGCGCTTCTGAAAGAGTTAAACCCTTCATGATTACGTCAATGTTTAAGCCTGGAATTGTCCCAAACGAAAAATTCGACTGCGCAGTGATGTTTCATGTGATGGACCACTTACCGGACCCTCTGCAAACGCTCGAAACCATGTATGCGGCGATAGCGAAACAGGGAATTGTTGTGATTGCCGTGCACAATGTTGAATCTTGGAGTGCAAAACTGTTCAAATCAAAATCGCCCATTTTTGACGTTGAGCACACATATTTGTATTCAAAAACTTCTGCGACTAACCTTTTACGCAAGGCGGGCTTTGTTGATGTAAGTGCGCGCGGATACTGGAATACTTATTCTTTAAGATACCTACTTCAACTTCTTCCGATGCCAAGCTCAATCAAATCAAGGTTACTGAATAGTTTCTTGGGGCGAGCTATTGGTTACATCTCACTCCCAGTGCCACTCGGAAACATGCTTGTTATAGGCACTAAGAAATAGAGCGGAAATATTTAATTGTCTTTTCTAGACCTTCAATTCGTCCGAACCGTGGGCTCCAGTCTAGAAGAAGTTTCGCACGTTCAATATCTGGTTCGCGATCTTTAGGATCGTCACCGGGAAGAGGCTTATATGAAATCCTGCTGTCACTTCCAACCAGAGAAATGATTTCTGAGGCCAGTTGATTCATTGTGATTGGTTGAGGATTACCTATATTTACAGGAACATAGACCCCTTCTGAAAAGAATAGTTTAATAAATCCTTCAATAAGATCATCTACGTAGCAGAAACTTCTAGTCTGAGACCCATCGCCATAAATTGTGATGTCTTCATTGGCCATGGCCTGAAGAATAAAATTTGAAACAACTCTCCCATCATTCTTTGCCATCCTTGGTCCAAAAGTATTGAAAATTCTTGCTACACGAATGTCAACTCCGTATTGACGGTGGTAATCAAAGAAGAGAGTTTCTGCAGCTCGTTTACCCTCATCGTAGCAAGCACGTATTCCAATGGAATTTACATTTCCCCAGTAAGACTCCACTTGAGGTGATTTCTGGGGATCACCATATATTTCAGATGTGCTCGCTTGGAACACTCTCACATTGAGTCGTTTTGCCAGACCTAGAACATTGATTGCCCCGCTTACATTTGTTTTCATAGTTTGAACAGGATCTTTTTGATAGTGGACTGGACTTGCAGGGCAGGCCAAATTAAAAATCCCATCAACTTCTAGATAAGTTGGGAAAGTTATGTCGTGACGCACCGCTTCAAACTTCGGATTGCTTAGAAGGTGCTCAATATTCTTGCGCGAGCCCGTGTAGTAGTTATCCAACGAGATCACCTCGTGGCCATCACTTAAAAGCCTTTCGCATAAGTGAGAGCCCAGGAAGCCGGCCCCGCCTGTAACCAGTAATCGCATAAGGAAGGCACCTTTCAGAGGGCTAGCTAGAAATACAAATTGTCTGCATATCGTAATCCATTCGGCAAAGAATGGTGATTCCCTTAGTAGAGTGGCTCTATGCGGAAAGCGGCTTTAGATAAACTAAAAAACTTAGACCGCCCGGTGATGATTACAGGTCATACGGGGTTTAAAGGAACTTGGTTGACTTTGTTGCTTGAGTCGCAAGGAATTGAAGTTTCAGGTCTATCGCTTCGGCCAGAAGAATATTCGCTCTATTCAAGACTGCAGCGCTACGGCAAAATACATGAAAACTTTCTTGATATCCGCGATTTCGATTCCGTTAAATCTGTTATCAATTCAGTTAAACCATCAATAATTTTTCACATGGCAGCTCAACCACTCGTTCTTCAGTCCTACATTGATCCTCGCGGAACATTTGAAACAAATGTCATGGGGACGGCAAATATCCTCGAATCGGTAAGCGGTTTAACTGATCGTAGCTACGTAATTGCAATTACAACCGATAAAGTTTATGAAAATCTTGAGACCGGTAGAAAATTTAAAGAAGAAGATAAATTACAAGGAAAAGACCCATACAGCGCAAGCAAAGTGGGAACAGAATCAGTTGTCGCTGCTTGGAAGAATATTTGGAAAGCAAACGATTCACATAAAATTTGTTCGGTTAGAGCAGGAAATGTCATCGGAGGAGGAGATTTCGCTAAGAATCGGCTGATTCCTGACATAATAAGAGGAATTCAAGCGCAAACGATAATTGAAATCCGTAATCCGGAAAGTAGTAGGCCTTGGCAACATGTTTTGGATCCACTCTCCGGATATGTTAATGCAGCAGGTGCACTTTTGAATGAAATGAATCTGGATGGCGTCAATTTTGGACCGACAGAGCAGAGCCTTTCAGTACAGAGTGTTATAGATATTGCTGAAGAAGAGTTTCGTGGGCAAGTCAAATTTTCAATATCAGCCAACCAAACTGAAAAACCACTGGAATCAGGACTGCTAGATCTGGATTCATCTCTAGCTCGATCAAAATTGGGATGGGAACCTAGATGGAACCAAGAAAAAGCAATCCACTTGACGTTTTTATGGTGGAAGAACGTCCTATCTGGAGCTAGCTCAGCTGCTGATGCTTGTAATAGGGACATATCGATGTTGCTGGCGAAGTCTTGATATGATCCAAATCTTTAGGCAGATTTACTTAAGATGGTATCTACTGGCAGGGGTTGTCACCGCCTTCATTTATTTTCGTATAGCTCCACTACAAGTCGACCCACACCATGACGGCATAATTTTAGGAGCGGCTGTCGCAGTTGCGGACGGTCACCCAATTCTCTCTGGTGCTTTTTCACAGTATGGGCCGGTCCCAGCACTCATTCAAGGTTTTGTTCTTTGGTTATTCAATACACAACTACTCACACTTCGATTAATGACCGCAGCACAGTGCCTAGTTATTGGATATTCAATTTACTTGCTTAGCAGAAAGTTTACTCACGAACATTTATCGAGATTGTTAACCTTTTTCTGGCTGCTTACCAGCTCAATATGGGTGACTCAATTCCCTGGAGCGTTATTGCCATGGCCTTCACTCTTTTCAACAATGTTCGTAATGTACGGAATGATCATGCTCATCGAATCAGTGAAGAAAATGAACCCAAAGTGGGCGTACATAGCGGGAGCACTATTTGGTCTCGCTGGATTTTGCAGAATACAAGCATTTGCCTTGCTTCCACTTATTTTCTTTGTAGGCGCTCTCAAATATCGCCAACAATTAAAACTATTACTTTTTTCTTTAGCTGGGTATTTTTCAAGTCTATTTGCAATGGCTTGCTACTTGGTTGCAATTGGATCGATGGATGATTTTATACAACAATGCATAGTGACGCCTTTATTTGTCTATTCCGAGGTCGGGCAAGGGAATAACTACAACAGATTTCAATTTATACTCTACATTATTGAGGCTATTGGTTTTTTGGGCTTGTATCTGATTACTAGAGAGATCACCAAGAGAATTCAAAATAATTTCTTTTCTTTTTTGATTGTCACTGCTGGAATATTCGCTAGTGGTTATCTTGGGATTTGGGTAGCTAGCACATCAATTCCCATTCGATATCGAGTTCTTGTTGGCGAACCTTTGCAAAACTTACTCATCTCACCTTTTTATTTCGCCACGTTGGCAGCTGGAGCGTTAGCAGTCTTTGTTTTTTTGGGGAAAAAAGAAAGAAGTAAACAAGTCAATTTTACTGAAGCAATAGTCATCTTTGCTGCTTTTGGAACACTTCCTCAACTTTACCCACAACCTGACATCATGCACCTTTGGTGGATTGCACCGATTTATCTTTGTTGT
>Ga0209188_1003410_pt1 | contig 11020 bp, 11 predicted proteins | sample C_130625_EF_Meta_FD_187307 | JGI IMG/M metagenome (GOLD analysis project Ga0209188, IMG submission 187307) | Freshwater microbial communities from Lake Croche, Canada to study carbon cycling - C_130625_EF_MetaG (SPAdes) (version 2) | ecosystem: Environmental > Aquatic > Freshwater > Lake...
GAAAGCCAACTAGGCCACTGGCCTGCGGGCTGTGTTCAAAAACGTTTAGCCGAGCAAATCAGATTGAATGGCGTAGTTCAGCAAAAGCGTGACGACGGTGCCGGCAAAAAAGTTGAGCCAAATAAACCGGCGCCATCCTCGGTTTGCCGCCTCGCAGGTTTCGTCGGTGATGAACCAGTAGGGCGCAACAACTGCCATGTATGGAACGGCTGCGATTGCCGCGAGTTCTTCAACGCCGCCGGCTGCAATCACTAGGATTCCGCTCGCCGCATAGGCCAAGACTGAAAGCCGAGTCGTGAGCCGCGCGCCAAAAAATGTAGCGATGCTACTGATGTTTGCAGCGCGGTCTGCTTTAACGTCTTGCACCGCACCGAAGGCATGTGATGCCATACCCCAAAGTGTGAAAGCGCCAATCGTTGCGAGGATTCTAGGCTCGAGAAGGTCGACTCTGGCAATGCCCAATGCAAAAATCATTGGGCCGACAAAGTGGCTGGCCGAGGTTATCGAGTCGAGCACCGGGCGCTCTTTAAAGCGCAACACTGGAGCGCTGTAGGCAACCACGGTAAAAATGAAAAGCGCTAGCCAACCTGCCGCCCATGGAGCTACCCATACTAGGTATGCCAAAAACGGAATGCATAGCAGAACGGCCGCCCAAACCGTGTGGCGGTGCCAGCGAGTGCTCAGCAGCGCACCCTCGATTCCGCCCTTTCGGGGGTTTCTCAGGTCACTCTCGTAATCAAATACGTCGTTGATGCCATACATGAGCAGGTTGTATGGAATCAAAAAGAACAGGGTTCCCAACCAAAAAGTAATGTCAAGTCGCCCGGTAGAAACGAGGTAGGCTGCGCCGAATGGAAAAGCGGTGTTGATCCAAGAAACCGGGCGAGAAGACCAAAATAGTTGGCGGGTGGTTTCGCCAAGCGGTTCACGAATTTTGGTCATATGCAATGCTAACTAAGTCGCGCTAGCTAAGGCCGACTGCGTCGATTGCTAGCGAACTGCCAAATGGATGGAATCAGCCAGACAGCTGCCAGCGAATAGCAAAAATCTTCGATCGGAACGACTCCGACAAAAATTCCGCAAATCTTGCTGGAGTCATAAGCCACGATTCCGAACCCGACAATCAAGTTGTCAAACACTGCTGTTGCCAAAAGCAACGGCGCGAGAGCAATAAGTGCCACCCGGCGTTGACTCTTGGTGAGAACCCAAAGACTAGCCAGAAGAGCTGCCAGGGTGAAGCCCACATTCAGAATTAGATAGGTCATTTGCGCTTTTCAACCAATCTTTCGACCCAGGTAAAAATCAGCAGCGCGCTGTGGCAAAGCAAAATTAAAAAGAATATTTCTTCAATCGGAAGCTCAGGCGCTAGCTCAACGCCAACCAAAAACTGCTTCGCACCTTCAAAGAAGATTCCGGCGTTTATGCCCGAGAGGTCCCAAACCAAAAAAAATGCTACTGCGCCAGCGATAGCGGTGATAGCGGGGCGAGGCTTGTAGCCGATGGCGAGTTTGTGCCTAAAATCCAACCCAATCACTCCGGCCTCAGACAAGAGCAACAGGCTTAGATAGAGCCAAGAAAACGTGGCCATGTTTAGCGAGTTGCTTCTAAACCAACCCAGGCTTCGCGCGGCAAAGGGGTTATTTCGCCAGGGGTAGGCCCAGAGCTTCGGTCGTTGATCAGGTGTTTTAGAACAAGTTCGGCGCTGATTAGGCACATTGGCAGGCCGATGCCCGGCAAAGTGTTGTGACCCGCGTAATAGAGTCCACTGACTTTGCTGCTGTAGTTTTTTGGCCTAAAGAAAGCGCTCTGCGAAAGCGTGTGGGCCATTCCGAGTGCTGTGCCAGACCAAGCGTTAAGGTCTTTGGCAAAGTCCGCCGGGCCAACTGTGCGACGGGTCACGATGCGCTCTTCCAGGTCGGGAATCTCGCACCACTTGGAGATTTGCTCGATGATTTTGTCGGCGGCGGCTTCGAGCTTTGCGTCACCCGCACCGTTGATGCCACCGTGGCCGATTGACGGGTCGGCTGCGATTGGAACTAGCACAAAGAGATTTTCGTGGTCAGCCGGTGCAACGCTCGGGTCGGTCACACTTGGCGCACAAATATAAAGCGAGGCTGGGTTAGGAACCTTCCGTTTGCCGTCAGCCTTGTGAAAGACCTCCTCAAAGTTGGTCTTCCAGTCTTCGGTATACAAAAGCGTGTGGTGGTCGAGCTGTGGCAGCTTGCCCCTTACTCCCAGCAGCAACAAGAGTGCCGAGGGGCCAGGAGTTTTGCCGGCCCAGAATTTCTCAGGCATGCTCTGGTTGCTTCGCGCAAGCAGCTTGGTTTCAACGTGCTCAAGGTCGGCAGTGGCAACAACCAGATCTGCCTCGTAATGTGCGTCGCCAACCTGAACGCCGGTAACGCGCGGTTTGCGGCCAGGGGTGTCATCCGTGGTGATTTTTGTCACTGGCGAATTCGTATGAATTTCTACACCGTGCCTGCGAGCAATGCGTTCAATCGCTTCGATGATGGTATAAAAACCGCCCATTGGATAGAACACTCCGACCTCCATGTCGACGTGGGTCATCAGGTGATACATGCTCGGAGTGTCATAAGGCGAAGCACCCAAGAACACGGCGGGAAAATTTAGAATCTTGCGCAGGCGTGAGTCGCGAACGTGTTTGCCGGCAAAACTGTCGAGCGAACCCAGCAGGTGACGAACGAAGTTGGGGGCTCGTTTCAAAACTTCAGGATGGGTAAAACTCCGGGCGTCCTTGAAGTTGGTATACAAAAAATGCTCGATTGACAGTTTGTAGGTGTCAGCAGCCGAGTCAAGATACTTGCGCAATTTTTTGGCGCTGCCCGGCTCGAGCGACTCGAAAGTTTCGAAATTTCTAGCGAGGTCTTTCCAAATGGTGATTGGGTCGGCAAAGCCTTCGTTTCGAGTTTGATAAGCCGGGTCGAGGCGAACCAGTTCTAACTCGGCGTCGGCTGAGGTGCCCATGAGTCTAAAAAATTGGTCAAAGGCATCGGGCATGAGGTACCAAGACGGTCCCATGTCGAAGTTGAAACCGTCTTTTTGCCAGCTGTAGGCGCGACCACCGACTCGCTCACGGCCTTCGAAAAGCTTGACTTTCATTCCGGCTTTAGCGAGCAGGGCAGCCGTGGCCAGACCCGAAATTCCTCCACCAATAATGATCGCCTCTAAGGGCTTGTCGGTCGGTTGCGGTTTCGCGTTCATAACTAGCTTTCTAAAGGGTTGTTACTAAAGAGTATTAGGCATCAAAATAGCCCGAACCAGAATCAAAATTTTGACCAGATTAGGCACTCGGATGCGAGCCTCAATAAGTTTGGTGGCCGGGGTTCGGTTGATTCGGCGATTGAGTTCTGCAAACAAACCTAACGCCGCTGCAACAGCTTGACGCGGCCGCTTTGGCAAAAGCGCCAGACTTGCTCGGGCTGCGGTGAGGTCGTTTTCGATGTCATCGACCAGCCGGGTTTTGGTGGCTTCATCAAAGTTAGCGGCGTTGACGTTTGGAAAGTACGAGCGCCCAAGCGCTTTGAAGTCGGCAGCGAGGTCTCTCAAAAAGTTGACCTTCTGAAAAGCAGCACCGAGCGCCCGAGCGCCCTCAACGAGAGTCGACCGTTCGGCCTCGGTGTAGCTTCGGCCCCGCATGAATACCTGAAGACACATTAGGCCGACGACCTCAGCCGAACCATAAACGTAGCGATCAAAGCTGGCTTGGTCGTGTTCAACAACGGTGAGGTCTTGACGCATCGAAAAGAAAAACGGTTCAACGAGGTCTCGGCCAATGCCAGCCTCGCGAGCGGTGCGGGCAAAAGCGTGAACCACAAGGTTTGTGCTGAAGCCAGAGTCCATCGCGTCGTAGGTCTCGGCCTCGAGATCATCTAACAGGCGACCCGGGTCGGCGACGCCTGCCCCGGCCGCAGCGCCGTCGACAATTTCATCGGCCACTCGCACGAGCGCATAAACGTTTTCGACCGGTTGGCAAAACTCGCTGCCGAGCAGCTTGGTTGCCCAGCCGAACGAAGTCGAATATGCCGCGATGACCTGGCTCGAGGCGGATTCAGCGGCGAGGCTGTAAAGCTCGATGCTGGTCGGACGCTTGGATGCGTCCGGGCGTTTCGCTCCGCTTGATTTGCTACTGCCGCCGGCCATTAGAGCCAATCCCGTCGTTTGAACTCGATGTAAAGAATTCCAGAAACCAAGATTATTGAACCGATCGACAGCCACAGCCCGAGAACACTGTCAAAACCAAGATATGGGATGTTTTGCCCGAACCAACCGGTGATTGCCGTTGGCACAGCGATGATCGCGGCCCAACTAGTAACTTTTTTCATGATCATGTTCATTTGGTTGCCCTGAATCGTCAGGTTGGTCTCGAGCAGGGTTGTCACCAGGTCGCGCAGTGAGTCGGTCCAGTCGGCTACGCGCATCACGTGGTCATAGATGTCTTGAAAATAGGCATACATCGACGGGCCGATTACCTGCACGTCACGTTTGACGATTGGGTTCAATACCTCTCGCATCGGAACAGCTACTCGACGCAGCAGAACCAGAGCTTTTCGCAGGTCATAAGATTTGCGTTGAATCACTCGGTCGACTCGAGTCTCGGCAAACATGAGGTCTTCGAGGTCTTCGAGTTCAGCGTCAAGTTTGTCGACAACTTCGAAATAACCGTCGACGATTATGTCGAGCAAACCCCACAATAAGAACGCGATCTTGCCTTCGGCAAGAGAGAGGCTGTCATCCCAGCGTTTTAGAAGCTGGTTGATGTCGAACCCTTCGTCATCGCGAACGGTTATGAGCGCGTTAGAAGTCACAAAAATCGCGATTTCGTCGGTGACCAGTTTGACCGATTTTGAGTCGAACTTCGCCGAGTATGCGTTGATAAAAAAGTGTGTGTCGTAGTGCTCGAGTTTGGGCCTTTGCCGACCGCGATATGCGTCTTCGACTGCCAACTCGTTTAGCTTCAATTCTTCGGCGATGTAGCGCAGGTCTTGCTCGGTTGGGTCAACCAGGTCAATCCAAAAAAAGTCGGTCTTCGAGTTTTTCAACTCGGCCAGCCTGGTCAATTCAAAGTCGCTCTCAACCAGTGTTGAGTTGCGATACAGTCGGCTGCGCAGCATGCTCTAATCCTAAAGTGAAACAATCCTCAAAGGTTTAGCAAGGCATCTCAGGTTTACCTGGGCGTCAAAGGTTTAGACTTAATCTCATGTCAGCAGATATGAAACCTCGCAGTCGCGACGTAACCGATGGAATCGAAAAAGCAGCCAGCCGCGGAATGCTTCGCGCCGTTGGAATGGGCGACGAAGACTGGGTAAAACCCCAGATTGGCGTTGCTAGCTCGTGGAACGAAGTTACCCCCTGCAACCTTTCGCTCGACCGCCTCGCGCAAGCCGCAAAAATGGGTGTTCACCAGGCCGGAGGGTATCCGCTCGAGTTCGGAACAATCTCGGTTTCTGACGGCATCTCAATGGGCCACGAGGGCATGCACTTTTCGCTCGTTTCGCGTGAGGTTATCGCCGACTCAGTCGAAACTGTGATGCAGGCCGAACGCCTGGACGCTTCGGTTTTGCTCGCCGGCTGCGACAAATCACTCCCGGGCATGCTCATGGCTGCCGCTCGTCTAGACCTAGCATCCGTATTTCTGTATGCCGGCTCAATTGCTCCAGGATGGGTGCGCCTCGAAGACGGCACCGAAAAGCAAGTCACCATTATTGATGCTTTTGAGGCCATCGGTGCTTGCAAAGCCGGCAAAATGTCGATGGAAGATCTCGACCGAATTGAAAAAGCAATCTGCCCTGGCGAAGGCGCTTGCGGCGGAATGTATACCGCTAACACCATGGCCAGTGCGGCCGAAGCTTTGGGAATGAGCCTTCCGGGCTCAGCATCACCACCGTCGGCTGACCGTCGCCGCGACAACTGGGCGCACCGCTCGGGCGAGGCAGTGGTAAACCTGTTGCGCCAGGGCATCACCGCGCGCGACATTTTGACCAAGAAAGCGTTTGAGAACGCAATCGCCGTGGTCATGGCTTTTGGCGGTTCGACCAACGCGGTGCTTCACCTGCTGGCAATCGCTCGCGAAGCCGAAGTTGACCTAAGCCTCGACGACTTCAACCGCATCGCCGACAAAGTTCCTCACCTTGGCGACCTCAAGCCTTTTGGCCAGTACGTTATGGCCGACGTTGACCGCGTTGGTGGCGTTCCGGTAGTTATGAAGGCCCTGCTTGACGCGGGTCTAATTCACGGCGATGCGCTAACCGTTACCGGCAAGACAGTTGCCGAGAACCTGGCTGGAATCAACCCGCCAGACCCAGACGGCAAGATCATTCGTGCGCTTAGCAACCCGATTCACAAAACCGGTGGCATTGCGATTTTGAAGGGCTCGATGGCTCCAGAGGGTGCGGTTGTAAAAACCGCTGGTTTCGACCTCGAAAGCTTCACCGGCCCGGCCCGCGTTTTTGAGCGCGAGCGCGCAGCCATGGATGCCCTCACCGAAGGCAAAATCAAAGCCGGCGACGTCGTTGTGATTCGCTACGAAGGCCCGAAGGGCGGCCCGGGAATGCGCGAGATGCTAGCTATCACCGGAGCAATTAAGGGTGCCGGTCTTGGCAAAGATGTACTACTCTTAACAGACGGACGATTCTCAGGCGGCACAACCGGCCTATGCATCGGACACATTGCTCCAGAGGCCACCGAAGGTGGACCAATTGCTCTGGTGCGCGATGGAGACTTGATTCGAGTCGATATCGCAGCTCGTTCGCTCGAACTACTCGTTGAGCCAGAAGAGTTGACTGCCCGCAAAGCAACTTGGCAGTCGCTGCCGCCGCGCTACACCCGCGGTGTTCTCGCGAAGTATTCGAAGCTAGTGCACTCCGCCGCAACGGGTGCCTACACCGGCTAATTCGCAGTCTGCAAAAGCTCAGCTTTTTATTTTGATTCGCTAATTAACGAGGACTAATGTCAACAGAAATTCTCACCGGAGCTCAGGCGATTGTTCGCAGCCTTGAGCTTTTGGGTGTTGAGGACATCTTTGGTTTGCCGGGCGGCGCGATTTTGCCCACCTATGACCCGCTGATGGATTCAACCAAGCTTCGCCACATTTTGGTTCGCCACGAGCAGGGTGCCGGTCACGCTGCCGAAGGGTATGCCTCGGCTTCTGGTCGACTAGGCGTTTGCATCGCAACCTCGGGCCCTGGTGCCACCAACCTGGTGACAGCCATCGCTGACGCACACATGGATAGCGTGCCTTTGCTGGCCATCACCGGTCAGGTCGGTAGCCACCTAATCGGAACTGACGCTTTTCAAGAAGCCGACATCGTTGGAATTACCCTGCCGATCACCAAGCACAACTTTTTGGTGACCCGAGCCGAGCAGATTCCCGAAGTCTTGGCTGCGGCGTATTTGATTGCAACCACTGGCCGCCCAGGCCCAGTTTTGGTTGATATCACCAAGGATGCGCAGAATGCAAAGGCGCCTTTTATTTGGCCACCAAAAGTTGACTTGCCAGGCTACAAACCGGTTTCAAAGCCTCACGGCAAGCAGATTCAAGCTGCCGCCCAGCTAATTGCCGAAGCCAAGCGCCCGGTGCTCTATGTTGGTGGCGGTGTGATTCGCGCGGGTGCTCACCTCGAGTTGCTCAAACTTGCCGAAATCACAGGTGCTCCAGTAGTTACCACGTTGATGGCTCGCGGGGCTTTTCCAGACAGCCACCACCAAAACCTCGGAATGCCGGGCATGCACGGCACCGTTCCAGCTGTTACCGCGCTTCAGAAGTCAGACCTACTCATCACCTTGGGTGCCCGTTTTGACGACCGCGTGACCGGTGATGTTAAGAGCTTCGCAACCGGTGCCAAAGTTATTCACGTCGACATCGACCCTGCCGAAATCGGAAAGATTCGATTCGCCGATGTTCCAATCGTGGGCGATGCCAAAGAAGTTATTGGCGAGCTAAACGCTGAGCTAACCACGATGCTCGGCGGCAAGAAGCCAGAAACTACCGAGTGGTGGAGCTTCATTGACGGGCTACTTGAGCGTTATCCACTTGGATTCTCAGAGCCTTCAGACGGCAAACTTTCACCCCAGCGAGTAATCCAGCGGATCGGCGAGCTCAGCGGGCCAGAAGCGATTTTTGCGGCCGGCGTTGGTCAACACCAAATGTGGTCGGCACAGTTCATCCAATATGAGCGCCCGAACTCGTGGCTCAACTCTGGCGGCGCCGGCACCATGGGCTACGCCGTTCCAGCAGCGATGGGCGCCAAGGTTGCCCAACCAGACCGTTTGGTATGGGCTATCGACGGCGACGGTTGTTTTCAGATGACCAACCAAGAGTTGGCAACCTGCGCGCTGAACGATATTCCAATCAAAGTGGCTGTTATCAACAACTCTTCGCTCGGAATGGTTCGCCAGTGGCAGACGCTGTTTTATAACCAGCGCTACTCAAACACCGACCTAAACACCGGCACCGACACCGTCATGATTCCCGACTTTGTCAAGCTCGCCGATGCCTACGGCTGCCTCGGCATTCGCGTTGAGCGCGAAGAAGACATCGACGCGGCCATCAAGCTCGCAATCGAAACCAATGACCGCCCAGTGGTGATCGACTTTATCGTTAGCCGCGACGCCATGGTTTGGCCGATGGTTGCTGCTGGCCTTTCAAACGATGCAGTTCAATATGCGCTCGATGCAGCGCCGGTCTGGGATGGGCAGGAGTAGAAATGTCAAAACACGTACTTTCGCTTTTGGTTGAAGACAAGCCTGGCCTACTAACCCGCGTTGCAAGCCTCTTTGCCCGCCGCGGTTTCAACATCGAATCGCTCGCCGTTGGCGCCTCTGAACTCGAAGGACTCTCACGAATCACCGTTGTGGTGAGCGTCGAGGGTGCACCGCTCGAGCAGGTCACCAAGCAGCTCAACAAACTCATCAACGTAATCAAGGTTGTTGAGCTTGAGCCAGACCAGGCGGTTCAGCGCGACCACATGCTGATCAAGGTGAAGACCGACGCAGCCACTCGTTCTCAGGTGCTCGAGGCGGTAACCTTGTTTAGAGCCCGAGTAATCGATGTTGTTGCAGACGCGGTTGTCATCGAAGTCACCGGCGACAGCGCAAAGTGCGCAGCACTGATCAAAGTTCTCGAACCTTTCGGAATCAAAGAACTAGTTCAATCTGGTGTTTTGGCGATGAGCCGCGGCTCAAAGTCAATGACCGAAAAAGTTCTCAAATAAGTTTCAAGGATGCTGCCCTGGCGGTCATCCAGCTAAATGTAACCAATCAAAAAAGGAGCAATCATGGCTGAAATCTTTTATGACAAAGATGCCGACCTATCAATCATTCAGGGCCGCAAGGTAGCCGTAATCGGTTATGGCTCACAGGGCCACGCGCACTCACTGAACCTAAAAGACTCAGGCGTTGACGTAGTCGTAGGCCTTCAGCCTGGCTCAAAGAGCAAGGCAACCGCCGAGGAGCAGGGCCTAAAGGTTCTTACCCCGAGCGAAGCTGCCGCCTGGGCAGACGTCATCATGATTTTGACTCCAGACCCAGCTCAGCGCCACCTTTATGTCACCGACATCGAAAAGAACCTAACCGCTGGCAAAGCTCTTGTCTTTGGTCACGGTTTCTCGGTGCGCTACGGCTACATCAAGCCGCCAACCGACGTTGACGTTTTCTTGGTCGCACCAAAGGGCCCGGGTCACTTGGTTCGTCGTGAATACTTGGCCGGCAAGGGTGTTCCGAACCTTATCGCCATCGAACAGGATGCCTCAGGCCACGCTTTCGAACTAGCTTTGAGCTACTCAAAGGCAATCGGCGGAACCCGCGCCGGCACCATCAAGACCACCTTCACCGAAGAGACCGAAACCGACCTATTTGGCGAGCAGGCTGTTCTTTGCGGTGGCGCATCGCAGTTGATCCAGTATGGTTTCGAAACTCTAACCGAAGCTGGCTACCAGCCAGAAGTTGCCTACTTTGAGGTTCTTCACGAGCTAAAGCTCATCGTCGACCTGATGTATGAGGGTGGCATTGCCAAGCAACGCTGGTCAGTTTCAACCACAGCAGAGTATGGCGACTACATCTCAGGCCCACGCGTAATTGGCCCAGACGTAAAAGAGCGCATGCGCGATGTTCTAACCGACATTCAAGACGGCACCTTTGCGCGTCGCTTTATTGCCGACCAGGATGCTGGCGCCCCAGAGTTCAACGCGCTTCGCGCCAAGGGCGAATCACACCCAATCGAAGCTGTTGGCCGCGAACTTCGCAAGCTATTCAGCTGGTTGCGAAGCTCAGACACCGAAAAGGACTACGTCGAAGGCTCAACCGGTCGCTAGTTTCAACCGACTTCATAAAAAACCCGTCACTTCGGTGGCGGGTTTTTTATTTGCGCGCGAAGATTTTTTCGACGAGACCCGAGCTGAACGAGCGCTCGTTGACTTGAGTGAAGTTGCTGAGCGTCGCTTGAATCGGGTCGCCGGTTGGCGAGCCGCCAGCGACCTGAGCGCCGCGACTGCTCGTGAGGTCAAAGAGCGGAACGCCCGCACCCAACACATCAGGTGTGACAAAAAGTCGAACCACGTCGAGCAGGTCATCCTCGAGCATTTGTTTCACCACGGTGGCGCCACCAAAAACAAACACGAGCGAGTTTGGGTCGCCGGTTATCGACGTGATTTTGTGGTGCACGGCTGTGGTCACGGCGCCGATCTGGCCGCCAACGAAGTGCACGTTTGGGTCGATGATGCCGTCGAAGCGATGCGGGTTCGAGGTCAAAACAAAAGTCGGCAGCATTCGCGGCTCTTCGCCAATTGATTGAATTTCGAAGTCAAAAGTTTCGGCGCCCATAAGAACGGCTGAACAACTCGACATGAGTTCAAAGAAACCGTAGTCATCGTCACCGGTGAGGTATTTCTCGGCCCAAGCCATGTCACCGTCTGGGCCGGCGATGAAGCCGTCGCTGCTGACAGCGGCATAAAAGATGAACTCGGTCATGGGTTAAGCCTAAAGCGACAGGTTGAGCTCGACGAGC
>Ga0209188_1003418_pt1 | contig 10998 bp, 10 predicted proteins | sample C_130625_EF_Meta_FD_187307 | JGI IMG/M metagenome (GOLD analysis project Ga0209188, IMG submission 187307) | Freshwater microbial communities from Lake Croche, Canada to study carbon cycling - C_130625_EF_MetaG (SPAdes) (version 2) | ecosystem: Environmental > Aquatic > Freshwater > Lake...
TTTTATCAATGAATGACTAGATGGCATTATTTCGCATAAAGGACATACATATGGCATTATTATATAATTCATAAAACAAATTTATTTATTATATATTTCTCAAAAACTGATAGGGAGATCATCTCGCACAAAAGTTGCATTGCCATTTTTGTCCCACTTGACTACCATTGCAATAATTTCAACTCCGCTATTATGCGCAACTTGAACCGCCTTTCTGTATTCTGGATCCATTGTAGATGGCTGAAAACGCTCTACGTCATCTCGCTGTATAACAAAGCATAATATTGTGCGAATTGGTTTGTCAGGGGTACACTCATTCTTTATTAATGTCAGCTCCTGAATATGCTTTAATGCCCTAGGACTTATTGTGTCAGTGCTTTTTTTTCGGTAACCTTCTGGAAAATAAGCGAGTTTGGAACAAAATGAGCGAAAAGAGTAATCAGACACAACTTCAGTCTTCTTGGCTTTAGAATTAGTCTTCTTCATCTGTGGAATTTCTTCATAGTTTGCAATTGGCACATTTTTGATCTCCATAATAAATGGCACCCCTGATTCATCTATTCCACTGAAATCAAAACGCGAATCCACTTTGTCTTTGATTTTTATGACAGTTTCTCTCTTATAAGATTTAATATTTTGCAAGAAAGAGAGAAAGTTCCCCTTCAGTGCAGCTTCTGCCAAATTTTCCGCAAGTTTAGGATAAATGCCAACCACACATTCTTCACCAGGATGGTATGCGTCTTTTACAACCGAAAGACAAATGCGATGACTACATTTCTTATCATCGTTGGACTTACCTTGTTTCAATGGTATTAATTCCATCAAAACTTGGGCCCCGATTTCAGCCATACCTCCACATCCAAGGGAAGCGCTATGTGCTAAGATTTCTCTCTCTACTCCATTTTCACAAAGCAAAACATCTGCAACATAAGGAGATTTGATATGTTTAGAAGGTCTTTGTATAACAGTCCCTTCAATCAGGGCTCCAATTGACATAAGATGATTTGTTGTTGATGACTGCATTTTGTTTTATTGTAATACTAATAACAAAAAATAAATTATAATCAATTTTATTTGTCAAATTTTCATTTAATCCAATGATGACGAATCTTCTTACTAATTGCAATATAAGAACATCCATATTCAATTCTATCAATAGAAATTTCAAATATATTATTTGTTTTCTTTTGAATTTTGAAAGGATCAACACAGTTATCTCTAATGCCATCAGTTGAGTCGTATCGCCATTGATTTAAAAAAAGTGTGTATTTAAAGAAATATTCTAAATGATTTGGGTAATTTTCAATAATATGATCACTTGACTTATAACATATTGTATCTTCAACAACATACAATCCATCATCATTTAATAAAGGAAATAATAATTCAAATGCATTTATTACATCTTTATTTGTATGACTACCATCATCTAAAATAATATCAAATGTACCGTATTTTTTTATAATATTTTTTATAAATTCTTCATCTGTACAATTACCAATCTCAACAAATATGTTATTTGTTGGATCAGAATGAACTACACAACTATTAATAATATCTAAACCAACTATTAATTTTGCATTTTGAAACGTTTCTCTCATAGCTCTTAAACTACCACCATTGCAAACGCCTATCTCAAGATATTTAATTGGTTTATCTTTATAATCCATAAAAAGTCTTTCATATTGTCTGTTATAATTATGAAAATCAGGACCTTTGTCTGTATTATGTTTCTTAAATATGCATTTTAAATCATAACCATTATTTGGAATGTTAGTTTTTAAAGATAGTATATTATTTGTTGTATTTATTATTCCAGAATCAATATATTTTTTCAAATCTATATGTTTTTTATATCCTTTCTTGATTCCAACAAAATATAAATCACAAGATGATGAATTATAATATGTATCCCAACTTGTAAACAATTTTTGTAAATCCAATACATTATTTAAGTCAATTTCGTCCAAGTTTTTGTAATAATCAACCATATCTTCTATGTTTCCTATAGTACCATAAGATGCTTCTGGAGAGGTTCTTCTTGTGCCGTGTTCTTCTCTTCCAGTAGATGCACAGGTAAAAAAGAATAACCCGTCAGGTTTAAGCATTTTATAAATTTTCAAAAAAGATTCTTTATATTCAGGATCGTGTTCAAAACATTCAGTTGAAACAATTACATCAAAAGTATTATCTTCAAATGGCAAATCCTTTGTTTTAGAAACAATAGTAACATTTGTAGCTTGAATTACATCGTTCCCTTGGTATTCGCAATTATCAAATAAAAACCTATTATTTCCATTAATATCGCCTGAACCTACATCTAGAACTTTTTTATTTGAAAAATACTCTAATAATATTGATTTTATAAAAACCGTAAAGTCTCTTGCTTGAATGTGCATTTTATTAAATAAATAGTTACCTTAAAGTTATTTTTAAACTAATATATTAATATATTCAACCATTTTCAAGAAGTGCAATATCTAGCCTCTTACTTGGTTTATATTTTAATATATCTAATTGTTTGCTTGTGGTCTTGAACTCATCATCCCCATATATGTCTTGTAATAAAAGCCATTCAAAAAGACCTCCTACATAGATATATGTATTTATGAATCCAAGTTTTAACAATTGGTTGTATTTTTTCTGTGCACTTTCGTCATTATTGTTTCGCCCATAAATAATGATCTTAACGTTTTTGTTTCCACTTTTTAAAAATTTATTCACTAATGCCTCTTCTTGTTGAGGATTGATTGTATGTGCAATAAGACATCCCTGTTCGTTCTCAGGCAATGTACTAATCACTATATATGATTCGTGATTTTTGCAAACCTTTTGCATATCTTCAAAATTTATTTTTTGTGAAGACATGGAATTTCCCATTATTTAAATAAGCGCTTTTTATTTAAATAATAGTTTAACTAACGGTTTTTATTATTTTTTATTATTTTTTAGATTCACTCTAATTAAAACTTACCACAATTTCTACCTTCTCTTTCTTAATGCTTTTAGTAGCAGAAACAGATAGCTCTTCACGCTTCTTTCGTGTCTTAGTTGCATCTACAGGAACGCCCTTTCTTTTTGACGTACTATTGCGACTGTTCATATCCTTCTCAATATCAGCATAATTGCACTCAATATATTCAATTATCTTATTTTCTAAACACCATTTAAAAAAATTCAATTGACCAAGTGTGGTCTCAATAAATGATCCATCCTTATAAGGAATTGTTATGCGTTCCCATCTGCAAAAAGGGTCAAAGTTCTCCTTACTATACGCCTTTAGTTTTAGTTTGTAATCCACATAAACCTTGAATCTTCGTTCAAGACCATTAAAATCAGTAATTGAATATAATGTATAGTACTTCTTGGCATAATTAGTAGCAAACCAATCCACAATTCGGAGAGAAATTTTGGACTCACCAGTAATAATCTTTAACATTTTGGTCATATTATCTTCATTCTTATAGAACTCCATTAAATTGTTCAATAATAGATCATTTTTTGTTGCATAAGTTGTCACAGACATTTTACTTGATTAATGTGCATTTTTTTAAATCCTTATTTTCAAGATTTATTTTTATCCTAACTCACTATATTTCTCTCTTTCACTAGTCGTTATTTTGGGTCTCAAAAAGTTTTCCTGAACAACCACGTCATTCACATAAGAATTATTTGTCATAAATGGATTAAACCCAATTTGGCCCATCATTTCACGTTCAGCCATTTTGTTATAAGTATCTTCTCTCTTATTGCTTGTTTGTTGAGAGAAATTAATATCTGAACCTATTCCTATACCCCAAGTATCATTTTCCGTTAAAAATGACTGTTCATACGCGTTTTGTTTCATTTGAATATTATATTGATCCATTTCTCTATTAAAATCTTCTTTCTCTTCTGAATGTTGTTCCTGGCTTTTTCTAAAACGGGCACTCCTCTGATAGGGTTCGCCAACGCTCCATTTCCATTCTTTTATCCCAATTTTTTTTCTCTCTGTTAATCTATTGGACTGCATATTATCTTTGGATTTTCTATTTTCTTTATTTTAACACATCTGAATCTGGATCAGATTCTTTCTTAACAATGTTTAGTTGTTTAGTAAATAAAAATGCATCTGCACTTGTTCTTTTTCTTTTCAAATTACATTTCAAACAACATAATACACAGTTGCCTCTATTATGACCAATATCATTATTAATTCTGTCTAATGTCCATTGGCTACCTTCTCTCACTACTTCGTATAACAAAAACACTTTTTGTTTACAATAATGGCAACACATATTGCTTTCCTTCATAATATTTAATACTTCTTCCAATTTAACCAATTTGTCTTCATCCAATCTCTTTTTGATTATATCTTGATGTTTGTATCCTGTTATTTTTGTTGTTATCACGCTTTGAATAATCTTATAATTTTCTTCAGATAGATCCAAAATATATTTCGGACAAAATTCTCTTTTAAAATATAAAATCAAATCGTTGACAATTTGTTCTTGTACATCTTCTTCAAAATATTTGATAGGCAAACCCCATCTTTCTACATCTTTTCTTTTCTTAACTATTGTAGGATCATTTTTTACAACCAACTTTTTTATTTGATATCTATTACTTGTTCCACTAATCATTATTTTCTTTTTTTCTTCTTCATTGCCCTCCATTACATAGCCATTGATTTTATTTTTAAATAATATATTTATGATTCACAGTTAAAGTTAATTTAATATAATAATATAAAAAGATGTCCACAAATAATGAGATTTCATCAGATGAACCAACGCCTGAACAACAAATAAAACCGCTTGAAGAATGCATTGAACTTAAAAATATAAAATATAAAACGATGTTGCTAAGCGGTAACATTATTCAAGAAATAAAATCGTCTAATGATTTGACAAATCTAGATAAGTTCTTAGAGGATAATAAAACCAAAAATCAAAACGAACCTTGGTCAAAACTTGACAAAACAATAAAAACCAAAAAACTCCTTTCTTTTGCAGATAATTATTGCAAAGAGAAGAGCTATACTTTTGAAGAATCAAAATTATTAATTACATTTCTAAAAGACTCTTTGGATCGTAAACGTCTTCAAAGAATTAAAGATGTGGATTATGATAAGACTACTGGTGAAATTAAAGATATTCCCGCATTGCACTTCAATAAGGCGACTAAACATTTTACTCTTAAAAATTTGGACAAAAGAATATCTACGATCAAAAGTCTTCCACCGAAAAAGCTAAGGGGAACTGCAAAAAACGTAAAAGAAACAGCATCTTCTGGATCTTCTTCTGATTCAGAAAAAGAATAATGCAATAATAATGTAAAATATATTTGGATTAAAGTATAGAAACTAATTAATAAGATAATTATCTATATAAGATAATTATGTTATGTTCCGAATTAAATCCATTAGAATGTATATTGCACACAATTGTAGCAGAAGAAGTACCCAGTTATATTCCTAATATGAAAGATGAAACAGACCTTGTTGAAATCTGTCTTGAACTAATGTACGAATATATTAACGAAAACCCAACTGCCATTTCTGATCCAGATTTTGAAGAAGATTTAATATGCGATATTAAAGAGTTAGTTGTAATCCATTTTGAAAGCGACCCGTTCTTCAATGAAGAAGCACAAGAAGACATTGATGAGATCATTTATATTGTGCTTGATATTTTTTACCAACAATTTATTCCCAGACGTGCTCAAAATGGTACATATGAAATTCCAAGATCAGCTAAACAAATAAAAGCTCTTGAAAAACAAATCAAGGCTTTAAGCAACCTAGAACAACCTGAACAACGCACACCTGAATGGTATCAATTCAGACACAATCTGATTACAGCAAGTAATGCATACAAAGCATTTGAAAACCAGACTGTGCAAAACCAGTTGATATATGAAAAGTGTCAACCATTATTTGTACCGCAACCTGAGTCCGAGTTGGTTTTTTCCATAGTAAATACAAATAGTACGCTCCATTGGGGACAAAAATATGAACCACTTTCTGTAATGATTTATGAAGCAGAGTTTAATACAAAAGTAGGAGATTTTGGTTGCATTCAACACGACCAGTACCTTTTTTTAGGTGCATCACCAGATGGCATCAATATTGATAAATCCAGTCCCCGTTATGGTCGTATGCTTGAAATCAAAAATATTGTGAATCGTGAGATTAATGGAAATCCTAAGAAGGAATATTGGATTCAAATGCAACTACAAATGGAGAGTTGTAATTTAGATGAGTGTGATTTTTTGGAAACCAAATTCGTTGAATATCCAGATATTCAATCTTATAATGATGATGTTGACTTAGATTCAGATAAATATGATTGTACAACTTGTAAAGATGGTTCTAAAAAAGGTATTATTATACAATTTCAGGCAACAGATGGAAAGCCATTTTATGCATACAAACCGCTTGATTTGACAAGCCAAGAAGAAATAGAACAATGGGAAGAAGAGACCTTAGAATTATATCAATGTGGAGAATACAATTATGTATTAGTAAAATTCATTTATTGGAAACTAGAAGAGATGAGTTGTGTCCTTGTATTGCGTAATAAGAAATGGTTTCAAGATAATATTGAACAGTTGGAAAATATTTGGACCACAATAGAAGATGAGCGTAAAAACGGTCATTCACATCGCGCACCAAATAAGAGATCAAAAAAAGAGTCAAATGACGAGTTTGCAACAAATGGTTCAAATAATAGTCTAGGATGTCTATTGAATATCAAGAATGGCAAGAGTATAATAAATGTCATCAAAATAAGAACAGAATCTTTTGATGAAACAAAATCAATTATGAATACATAATAATTAAAATGTTGGGAGTTCAGGACCAAGTTGTGTCCCCAAAAATAGATTTTTATTTGTTGCAAAATAACCAACACGAACAGAGTCTGCTGTTACTTCAGGTGCAGGAGGAAGAGGTTTAAAAATGTTGGATTCAATTTGTTTCTCCTTGTAAAGTGCACCACAAAACTCTGCAGCACGACATTGACCAACATCAGGATTATTAGGATACTTAAGATTGTTTGTTATCTGGGTAAAAGATCCGACTCTAAATGTTGGATAATGCCACCAAATATCAGCTACGCTATTATTACTTACAGTTTTTGATCCAGTGTAAGGATAACTATCTGTTAAAAGAGGGAGTTCAGTTGTCTCAGGGTAAGTGCCTGGAATTAGCTCTAAATTATTATTGGAATATCCCTCTTTCACAAAAAATGAGGAAACAACCACTAATGTTAATATTATGGATAAAAAAATTACTGATTTGTTGTTAAAGTTCATATATATATATACTATTTTTTATTTATTGAGCAATATTTTCCGATTGCAGATTTGTAAGAGGCTCTTCTTCAACAACTTCTTGAAGAACTGGTTCTGGTCTTTGTGCAATTGGAATTGGTACTTCAATTTGTTGAATCTCTGAAAGATTTTTATAAAATTCTTTCACTTTTTTATTCACTAATATGCGAGAAGGATCAAAAGACGTCAAATATAATCCTTCCAGAGATTTTACACGTGAAAGAGCTACATATGTTTGTCCACATTCAAATATTCCTTTACCTGCATCTATTTCAGCAGCATCCAATGTAGCACCTTGAGATTTATGTATTGTTATTGCCCAAGCCAAAATCAATGGCACTTGCATTAATCCAATCCCTGGTATTTTTTCACTTAACCAAGTATGTGGAGCCATTTCCCTCTCATAACCATTTCCAAATTTAACAACAGGAAACCCAAGTGTACTTATTCTTACAACAACTCCTTGGCTTCCATTGCATAACATAGGTGCATCATCAGTTCCAGCAATATTTATTAAACACATCACAATTGCACCCACCTTCATATTTATAATATCATCGCAAACCATATTATCGTGCATATATTTCAATTCGTAGTCTATATCAGTTTCTGAATAATGCTGACGCAAAACTTTCTCTTCTTCAGTCATAGGCAAAGACTTACAATATTTCAATTCATAGTGCATCAATTCATCTCCATCGACGAGACTCATTTCAAAAATATTGATTGCATCCGCTTGAGCCCTTGTAGGCAACAATTTCGTCGGTTTTATAACTAAATTAGGATCTACTGTTCGTCCAACAAGTCCTGCTAATCTGTTGCACGATTTACGTGTTATTTTTCCCTCGCGTATTTGGTTTAGAATACCAGCATATTCATCGTCTTTTTGTCTGAAGATTTTCTTCAATTGGATCTGACAGCTCATATCAAATGTAGTATTCCATAATGGATGTTCAAAACAAAACTGTCCACTTTCAGGATCATCTCTGTTTCCAACTGGAGGGAGTTGAAAGAAGTCGCCGCTGAATATGAGTTGAATTCCACCAAACGGTAAATGTGGAGCATTTCTAATAACTCGCCCAATTTTATCCAAGAGTTCAAATAATTTATAAGACAACATACTCACTTCATCTACTACAAGAACCGTTGTGGTTTTCCAATTCTTAGAGCTGATTCTGTTTCCATTTATTTTTTTAATAACTTGATCTAGTGATCCTTTTCCAAGTCCAATTCCTGCCCAAGAATGAAGTGTCCTTGCTTCACAATTTAAAAGCAATGCAGCGCGACCTGTTAAGGCACATACCTTTATCTTTTTTTTATGTAAATGTGCATAATGATAAATTTTTTTAATTAACTCTGATTTACCAGAACCGCCTGGCCCAGTAATAAATACGTTCTTTCCTTGAATATATTTATTATATGCAAATTCTTGTTCTAATGATAGTTGAATGCTCATAACAATAAGCTGACTAATAAATATGTCATCTTGTATTTAAGCAGTTCTTTTAATCAATTTTATTTAAAACATTTTGGTTTTGTTACTATAGAAAATTATTAAATTAATAATAAAAAAGTTTAGAACTTTAATTATATATTATACACTAATTATGATTGCTTCAGAAGATAGTAAAGATAATCAAAATATTGATATGCGCGTTACCAAAAGAGACGGAAATCTTGAGGAAATTGCGTTTGATAAGATACTTGCTCGTGTCAAAAAACTCTGTCAAGAAGCCAATATCCAAATTAATTATTCATCTCTTGTTATGAAAGTAATTGATCAGCTTTATGATAAGATCCCAACCACGCAAATTGACGAACTCACCGCCGAACAATGTGCAGCGTTGTCAACCAATCACCCTGATTATGGTGTCCTCGCTGGACGAGTAATAGTAAGCAATCATCAGAAAAATACGTGCGATTCTTTCTCTCAAGTAATGGAAGATCTTTACAATTATACTGATTTAAATGGCAAACATTGTCCAATTATCTCTGCAAAACTATGGCAAGTTGTTAGATATAATCCTGATTTGATTGATTCTTGGATACAAAATGATCGTGATTATTTGATTGACTATTTTGGGTTTAAGACATTAGAGCGTTCCTATCTTTTTAAGATCAATGGAAAAACCGTTGAAAGACCTCAGCATATGTGGATGAGGGTTGCTCTAGGAATTCACGGTTCGGACCTTAATGCAGTGAAGGAAACTTATGACTTGATGTCTCTCAAATATTTCACTCACGCTACCCCAACACTTTTCAATGCAGGTACCTCTAAGGCCCAACTCAGTTCTTGTTATTTGATCGCAATGGAGTCCGACAGTTTGGAAGGAATTTTCAGCACATTAACTGATTGTGCACATATTTCCAAGTGGTCAGGAGGCATCGGAATGCATATTCATAATATCCGCGCAAACAATTCACTGATTCGTGGAACCAATGGTCTATCTACTGGCATTGTCCCTATGTTGCGAGTCTTCAATAATACTGCACGATTTATTAACCAAGGTGGAAAACGCAACGGTTCATTCGCAATTTATTTAGAACCTTGGCATCCAGATATTGAGGACTTCTTGGAAATGCGCAAAAATCACGGCGATGAAGAGATGAGAGCCCGTGATCTTTTTTATGCCCTTTGGATATGCGATCTTTTTATGGAACGCGTCAAGGCAAACGCAAAATGGTCTCTGTTTTGCCCAGACGAATGTCCTGGATTACATAAAATCTACGGACAAGAGTTTGTTGACCTCTATAATAAATATGAGGGTGAAGGTAAGGCCCGTAAGACTGTAAATGCTCGTGACTTGTGGTTCCGCATTTTGGATGCCCAGATGGAGACCGGTACACCCTATTTACTGTATAAGGACGCATCCAATAACAAAAGCAACCAGAAAAATCTCGGCACCATTATGAGTTCAAATTTATGTGCGGAAATTCTAGAGTACTCAGACGATAAAGAGACGGCCGTTTGCAACCTGGCGTCCATTGCCTTGCCAACTTTTGTAAATGAAGAGACCAAGATATTTGATTATGATAAGCTGCACCAAGTTGCCAAAGTGGTAACTAATAATTTGAATAAGGTGATTGATGTGAATTTTTATCCTACTCCAAAGACAAAGACAAGCAACTTGAAACATCGTCCAATTGGTATTGGTGTGCAAGGATTAGCTGACACTTTTATTTTGATGGACATACCATTTCACAGCGATGAAGCAAAGAAAATAAATAAACTCATATTTGAAACCATTTATCACGCTGCCCTTGAAAAATCTAATGAAATTTCAATAGAGCGCACAAAATTATTGAAACCCTTGTTGAAAGGTCCTAGAGCAAACTTGCTGGAACAAGTCAATGAATATGACTATGTACGATTGAAAAAAGATCTTGATCTTCTTGGTGCATATTCATCTTTTGAAGGATCTCCTGCATCTGAAGGAATCTTACAGTTTGATTTATGGGGCGTGAAACCTTCTGATCGTTATGATTGGGATACCTTGAAAACTAGCATTAAGTCAGGTGGTCTCCGAAATTCCCTCCTAGTTGCTACAATGCCTACTGCATCTACGTCACAAATCCTTGGGTTCAATGAGTGCTTTGAGCCGCTTACTAGCAACTTATATAGCCGCCGCACATTAGCAGGGGAATTTGTGGTCGCCAATAAATATTTGATGCGCGATCTAATTA
>Ga0209188_1003419_pt1 | contig 10996 bp, 14 predicted proteins | sample C_130625_EF_Meta_FD_187307 | JGI IMG/M metagenome (GOLD analysis project Ga0209188, IMG submission 187307) | Freshwater microbial communities from Lake Croche, Canada to study carbon cycling - C_130625_EF_MetaG (SPAdes) (version 2) | ecosystem: Environmental > Aquatic > Freshwater > Lake...
GCCTTAAAGAATTTGCCGCAGTCACGCCCTTGCTGAATCCCAAAACCTTGTTGGTGGTAGACGACAGTCCACCGGTCACTCATATTTTGGAATCTGGCAAACGAACTGTTATTGCTCCCAGCAAGATTGCCGGCAAAGGTCGCTTGTTGGCCGAATATGCAAATCAAATTGGTGTGTTGCCGTATTTTGCACAATACCAAGCAGCCTGGATTGGACTATGAACCCTATTGCACTACTAACCAATGGTATTGACAGTTTGTGGACCTGGACCTATGGTCTTGTGGCCGGCTGGGGAATCACAACCACTGTCTTGGCCGTGATGGTGATCATGCTGATGATACGCACATTTAATCTACAAAAAAGAATTGACACTCTTGAAATTCGAGTGGTCAACAACGAACGTGAATTTAACCTATTGACAAAATCATGGCCTGGCAAGAAATAGAAAACCACCAGTGTTCAGTATGCAGTTGTGACTATACCGACGACGAAGGTGGCATACAAGGTAACTTTGGCATATTGCCAGTGAGTTTTTGTCCAACCTGTTTCAGTTGCATGTGCGACATGGCCGCACAGTACCTGGACATTGGTCCCGACGGAGAAGGTAATCCCGAACACGATCGCCTGATTGAACATCTACGTGGTATTCGGCACATTGTGATAAATCGGACTTATGGTCTATTTGGACTAAGTCAAGCGGCTGAGTTGGCCTATCTTCAACGTACAGGCACAGCCTATGTTCTGGAGGATCGTGAAGACCGTGCCGCAACCATACAAAACGGGCAACGTATCATGGTCAACGGAGCAGTTTGGGACTGCCAAAAAATCCAACGAGATGATGCTGACCTGGTTGCTGTAGTACGCGAAATGGGACCTGAAGCCAATGGCAAATTTGCAAAATTGTTAATAGTGCAAATTCCTGCCAATGTGCCTTGGGAGATACACAGGCAAGATGGCCAGGAATGGATAGCCGAAAAGCACCGAACCTGGCACTACTAACGGTAAATACACAATGATATTTGGATTCACAATTTTAGCCACAGCTCTGTTGTTGAGCGTGGTAGCAGCTTATTATTCGATCATGGGCCTGACAGCTATTTTTTCTGCGGCCCCTATACCGGTAATCATTATGGGAGCCAGTCTGGAACTGGCCAAGATAGTGACCACAGTATGGCTACACAACAACTGGCACCGAATCAGTTGGTTGTTCAAAACCTATCTGGTTCCGGCAGTGTTCTTTTTGATGATGTTGACCAGTATGGGCATCTTTGGACTGCTGTCAAAAGCACACAGTGATCAAAGTCTGGTGTCAGGAGATGTTGTTGCCAAGATTGCCATATACGATGAAAAAATTCAAATTGAACGAGAAAACATAGATGCTGATCGCAAACAACTCAAGCAGATGGACGAGGCTGTGGACCAAGTTATGGCACGCTCAACTTCGGAAGAAGGGGCCAGTAGATCCAGTGCTATTCGAAAAAGCCAGCAGAAAGAACGTGTTCGCCTCCTTGAGGACATTACAACGTCTCAACAAAGGATCACCGCTCTCAACGAATCGAGAGCGCCGATTGCCGCCGAAGTTAGGAAAGTGGAAGCTGAGGTCGGACCGATAAAATACATTGCGGCCTTGTTGTACGGTGACAATCCTGATGCCAACGTGCTGGAACGAGCAGTGCGATTTGTCATTATCATGATTGTGTTGGTGTTTGATCCCCTGGCCTTGTGTTTGATTTTGTCAGCCAACAAGCAGTTTGAATGGGCAAAAAACAAACGAGAAACTGAAACAGTGGAACCGGAAGAACCTCTTCCGCATGAAACAGATGAGCCTCCCATTATGGATCAAGAACTACAACAATTCCTTGATTCGGCACGAGAAACAGCACAAAGCATAGACAACGGAACTTTTGTGGCGCCTGCCGCTTTCAACCCGGGTCCGTTTATCAGCGAAACAATTGGCAGTGCTCATTACGAACCTGATGATGACCTGCTGACTGATCAACCAATTGAACAGATTCGGGACACAGAAACATTGCCATTGCCAACGCCAGTTATGGGTCAGGTGGTGTCGGCCGGTGGCGAATACATAGAAGTCAATGGCAAACGCATGCATCATCTGGCGTTTGATACTCACAGCAAAGATGCTGTACATGCAGTGGAACGCCACAAAATGGCAAGGTTGCAGGCCGACAATAATCTGGCCCCTGTGGCTCCAGTGTCAGGATTTGGTACAGCCTTTCCCAACGTGGCCAACCGAGGCGACACTTATCTTAGAGTAGATCGCCTGCCCACAGTGCTGTACAAGTTCAACGGGCGTGACTGGATCGAAGTTGACAAAGAAATCAGCAACAGTTATGTGTATGAAGATTCCTATATTGATCACCTGATTGGTCGCATTGGTTCCGGCGAATACGACCCTGATCTGTTGAGCGACACTGAGCGTGAAGCCATTGTTCAACGATTATCGTCAAGTAATCCACCAGCTGTCTAACATGTCAGACATCAATATCTGCAGTTTTTGTAACAAGAACAAGGACCAAGTCTTGAAATTGATTGTGGTCACTGATGCGGCCATTTGCAATGAATGTGTAAATCTGTGCAGTACTCTGCTGACAGATACCAAACAGGCACGGGGCAAACCGCCCAGCCAACTGACTGTGCCAGATCCCCGACAGATATTTGATTATCTTGACCAGCACGTGGTGGGTCAGCACAGTGCCAAACGCATGCTGAGTGTGGCCATTGTCAATCATTACAAGCGTATCAACAATCCTGATTCCAAGGTTGAGATACAAAAAGCCAATATTCTGATGCTGGGGCCAACCGGCACTGGCAAGACCCTGCTGGCTCGCACAGTGGCTCGGTATCTGAATGTGCCGTTTGTGATAGCCGACGCCACCACTCTGACCGAAGCTGGTTATGTGGGCGACGATGTTGAAAGTCTTATAAGTCGGTTGTACATTGCAGCCAACGGCGATGTTGCACAGTGCGAACGTGGTATTGTGTTTTTGGATGAAATTGACAAAATTGCCAGAAAAAGTGAAAGCAACACAGTGAGTCGTGATGTGTCAGGCGAAGGTGTTCAACAGGCCTTGTTAAAATTGATTGAAGGCACCCAATGTCGCATATCTCCGCAAGGGTCAAGACGCACACCCAGTACCGATTCAATAGAAATTGACACAGCCAACATCTTGTTCATTGGCGGTGGCGCATTTGTGGGACTGGATCAGATTGTAAAAACTCGTGTGCAAGGCACTGCCATGGGCTTTGGGGCACAGCTTGGTTTGACCACAGCCAACACAGCACCGGTTACTCCAGCTGATCTGGTTCGATATGGACTAATTCCTGAATTTGTAGGCAGATTCAGCAATACTGTTGGTCTGGAAGCCCTGACCCGGACACAGCTGATTGATATCCTGACCACAGTCAAGCACAACGTTGTGTCACAGTATCAGTGGTTGTTTGCACAGGATGGAGTAGATCTAACATTTGATACAGCCAGTTTAGAACTGATTGCAGACTATACCATACAATCCAAAACTGGTGCTCGGGGTCTACATAGTGAACTTGAACGAGTGTTGTTGCCACACATGTTTGATTTGCCGCAGTATGCCAAGCTCAACATAAATCGCGTGATTATCGACACTGAACAGGTAAATACCCCTGTCACACTCGCACAGGAAAACCAATGAAATTTTACGGACGATCAGTTGTTGTCAAAGACGGCAACGTAGAAAAAGCTCTACGCAAGTTCAAGAAAAAAATAGCCGACAGCGGATTACTCAATGAACTACGTGAGCGTGAAACTTACGAAAAACCCACAACCCGTCGCAAACGACAAAAATCTGCAGCCCGGAACCGTTGGCGCAAACAGTTGGCCAGTCAACAATTACCAAGGAAATTATTTTAATATGGGCAACTACTACAACAACGCCAACAACTATATTGATCGCATTGATCTTGGAGTCTGGGTAGAACTGGGTGTGGATCGCGGAGAAGGAAGTACACAGTTTTTTTCTCAGTTGGCCAAAGAAAAAGCCACAAGATTTTATGCAGTTGACGCTGACATAGATCAGGTAACGCAACTGCACAGTAAATTATCAGTTGATGGTCGAATACCCGATCACATAGAGATAGTACACAGCACCGGCGAAACTTTTTTACAAACATACAGCAAAACCAATGAAAAAATATCACTGGTGTACTTGGATAATTTTGACTGGGATTACGAACTCAACGAGCAAGGCAACAGCAATGGCCGTTATGAGGATCATAAAGCCAATTATCGTAACAAATTCAACCTGGAAATGACCAATCTAAATAGCCAAGCGGCTCATTTGATCCAGGCTGTATTATTGGTCAGTCTCAATTTATTGTCCAACAACAGTTTGATCATTTGTGATGATACCTGGTATATTCCTCAAGAAGGCATTTACAGTGGAAAATGTTCGGCTGCTATACCTTATTTGCTGAATGCTGGATTTCAAATGGTAGACCAGCAAGGGTCAAGAAATAGTTCTGGTTGTATATTGGCTCGATTTAGCCAATAATCTTTTTCTACAGTGAATTTTAGTGTATAATAAATACTGTTACGAATGCCACAATGTGGGTTCGTAACATGTCACTTGCTTATTAAAGGAGAAAACAATGACTAATCTACAAATTCATACTCTTGATTTACCTTCATTTGTTAACCAGATTCATCGCCAGACCATTGGCTTTGATCGCGTGTTTGCAGATCTAAATCGCTTAGTTGCCAGCAGCAGGTCCGACGGCAATTACCCTCCACACAATGTGATCAAACTTGATGACACACATTATGTCATTGAGGTAGCTGTTGCAGGATTTGCACAAGACGAAGTAACAGTTGAATTGAAAAAAAACGTGTTGACTGTGACAGGTGAACAGGTCAAACCAAATGATTCAATTGAATATCTACACAAAGGTATCAGTACACGCAATTTTGTACGCACTTTTCCCCTGGCTGATCATATCGAAGTACGTGGTGCCACTGTGCGCAATGGTATTTTATCTATTGCACTGGAACACGTTATTCCCGAAACCATGAAGCCAAAAACCATTGCTATCACCTACGAAAATTAGTATAATAGTGTAAATACAGCAGAGATATCTTCTCTGCTGTACCACAAAAATGTAAATAAAGGAACCAAGATGGCACACACCGATGCAGTTACAAGAATAGCAGTAAATCATTCAATACAAGAACCGTCCATGTTCAAAGTGATCTATCTCAATGATAATCAAACGTCCATGGAGTTTGTGATTGATTCATTGATGAGTTTTTTTGATTACACCCCTGAAACAGCCATAAAAATTACCGAAGACATACACAACACCGGCAGTGCCACTGTTGCTGTATTGCCTTACGAAATTGCCGAGCAAAAAGGCATTGAAGTCACAGTTCATGCTCGCAGTCAAAATTATCCACTACAAGTCAAACTTGAGCCCGAAAAGGCCTAATCAAACAGTCCGGTTCTCTGTTGCTCAGCGATGAGCAAAACAATATAGCTGGAATTTACCAGTGAACCCTATGGACGCATAGGGCTACGGGCATCAGGGAGGACAACTCCCGATCTAAAACTCAACAGTTATTTTTTTTGGATAGTACACAGTCTGGCACCAATCAGTGTTGCCACGACCACGACAGTTGTTGACATAGCGTACTCCATTGCGGTCACGGTCAACTCCTTTGTGGTAATGGCCAAAACACCAGACCTTGATCTTGTGTTCGGTATCTTCGTTTAGAGCCAATTTGGCAAGACTGTTGCCCATGGTATTGAATCGATAGTCATGTTCCAATTCGATGTCGTGTTGTATGAGCCAGGCCGCAGGCACAGTGTGTGTTATTATTGCAATGGCCCTGATTTCCTGATATGTTTGCAATCGTTGAACACTTTTGGCAAGATAAGCAGCATCCTGCCAAGCACGAGCGGTAATTTGATTTATTGAATCTGTGTCAATGCCGTAGCGATCCTGCACCCAGGTCCGTGTTTCGGTAACTGATACAGCAGGATCAAAATCATGGGTCCACCATCCGTTGGTGGCCAACAGAGCCACGCCGTTGATCACTACCACATTGCCCTGCATGAATATCACATTGGGCATGGGAGCTACCACAGCAGTGATATCGGCGTAGCTTTGATCAAGATTGTCCAGCTGGAATCTGTGTTCATCGTTGCCGTCAATGTAAAACACACCTTGGTAGCACCGACTGAGATGCCGGAGAGTGCGTTCTACCTGGTCTGGATCTCGGCCAATATCGCCGGCTACCACACAATAGGGACTGGTGGCCTGTCCGGTCCAGTCTGTGTGGTCCCAGGTCTCAACATGTAAGTCACTGATAAGATCAAACGAGAAAGTCATTTTTTTTCTTTTGTGCTAATTTTTTAAAATGCCTACGCCAATATTTTCCAGAGCCAATATATCTAAATGGGTCCTGGGAGGTATACCCTAAATATTTTAGTCCTGTTTTACGATGAGTCTTTTTGTATAGGGTGAGCAATTCCATAGATACATATTTAAAAGGAATTTATATGAACATAATATTTAGAGGCAATTTTGTACAAGAAATAGCTGATCGTTATACCCTGTTGGAACTGGACACAATTCGTATGCCCGATGGCACTGAGACCACGGCCTATTGCGTGGTAGAAAAAATACCGCTGTCGGAACTGACGCGAGTAGACGAACTCAAACAACTGCATCATGACATGATGCAACAATACAAAAACAGCGACTGGAGCACCTGCGAGAAAAGTCTAATGTCCTTGATTCACTGCTGGGGCACTGAAGTGGATAGTTTTTACGAAATCATGTTGCACCGAGTACAAGGTCTACAGACCAATCCGCCTGGGCCCGGTTGGGATCCTGTAATAGACAAGCAAGAATTTTAAACTGTGGCACAATATAAATATTGTTTTAATTATTGACCACAGCACAGGAACAAAATATGACAGTATTGATACTGACCAAATTGGATCGCAACGAATACGAAAGCGGCCGATTGGTAGAAAGTTTTGCAAACAAAGGTATTGAAGCAATGTCTGCTCATCCAGACGATTTTGACATCATTGTCAATAGAGACATACGCCAGGGCATCAAGTTGCGTGGTCAAACAATCAACATGCCCAAATTGGTATTGGTACGAATGGGAGCTGGAATATTGCCATTTCAGTTGGCTGTTGTTAGACATTTTGAGCAGGCCGGGGTTACCTGTGTCAACGGGTCTGAAGCAATTGAAACAGTCAAGGATAAATTGCGTACCAGCCAGATTCTAAGTAGGCATGGTATTGCTATTCCCAACACCATGATGGTGCGTTTTCCCATTGACGAACAGTTGGTAAAAGACAATATAGGATTTCCTTGTGTGGTCAAGGTAGTCACCGGATCCTACGGCGAAGGTGTTTATCTTTGCGAACGCAATAGAGATTTTAAAAAACTCATGGAGTTTATTGACAACTTGGGCAATAAAAAAACCATGATTGTTCAAGAATATCTTGGTGAACGTGTGGGCGAAGATCTACGTGTCTTGGTAATAGGCGGCAAAGTGGTAGGTGCAATGAAACGCACAGCACCTGACGGAGATTTTCGTGCCAATATTACCAATGGAGGTACAGGATCACAATACGAAATTTCTGAAGAAATAGATTTTTTGGCACGTGAAACTGCGCGAACCCTGGGACTGGACATAGCTGGAATTGATCTATTGTTTGACTCTCGCGGATTCAGAGTATGCGAAGCCAACAGTAATCCAGGATTCAGTGGGTTTGAACGCTACTGTGAAGTTGATGTAGCAGATTTGATCACTGAATACGTTAAGTTCAAGATACAATAAATAGTTAATGCGAGCTCAAGAATTTATCTCAGAATCCAAGACTGCGTCTGCTGGTGAAGTGTGGAATTACGTTAAACAACTGCATCCTACTGACCAACAAGGTGGTGGATTTTTAGAACGACTGATTCGACAATATTCCAAATATCAGCTACAATCAGTGCCTGTAACCGACCTGATCATATACGATCAAGAGTCAGACGATCCTGATGAGGAACCTGAACAGGATCCATATGGGCGAGTACAGGTGGTTGATCCAGAATATGCTGGCGAAGTCAGCATACACAACATAGATCGCAATCCCATTGTGATAGATGCCAACGGACATATCTTGGATGGCAACCACAGGGCCTGGGCTGCCGCAGAGTTGTTGGGTCGTGATACTATTCAGGCCTGGGTTCCGGTTGAACCGCTGACTGAAATAGGTGATACTCGCCCTGAATATACCAGACCACAGAAACAGCGATCAGGCAAGCATGTGTTTACAACTCGCATTCGAGGCCGCCAGGGACCTCGTCGAGTTGATGTGAATTTTTTCTACAACTATATCACTGTGGAAGTGGATTTCAAAGTGGACGGATGGGACAACAGCCACATCACCGGCAACGGCGATGCAGTACTGATACTCAGTGCAGTACGACATATTGTTGAGCAAGAATTGCCCAAATTGCTGAAAAAAATTCCAAGATTGAAACAGGTGAGATTTAGAAGTTACGCCGAGGCCAACAGTCGGGTCAATCTTTATCAAAATCGTGCAGTTCCTTTTGTGTCTAAAATTTTAGGACCAGACTGGCGATACTTTGGCGATTATGTAACCATGGGAGATAGTCATTGGTTCTACTGGCAACATCGAACTGTCACCGGCGGTGAACGTGTACGAGTTCACGGAATGAAACCACAAGAACAACCTGATGAACCCTACAGTGATCAAGTTAGAAAAAAGAAACCCCGGGTCAATGAACAGTTCAACACCAAGCCAGGTCCAGTGTATCACGGCAATCAAGGTGGCATACACAACGAATTGACAACACCCATGTGGTGGACTGAAGATCTTGATACTGCTGTGTACTATGCCACACAAGGTGGTGCTGATGGTTGGGTATACAGTGCCACATTGACCTGTAAAAATCCCTATGTGATTGTCCAGGGCAAGGATGAACCAAACGCTGTGTTGCAAAAATATGCAAGTCTGGTACAACAGGGCTACGACAGTATCTACGATCCTGCTCGCGGCGACTGGATCCCTTTTCATGCCAAAGACATACATGTCACTGGTAGAGAATATCAGGAGGGCGAAGACCAAATTGATGAACAGGGCCGCAGGAACTCCGGTCATTGTTGATCCTTGAATCATATAAAATGAGACCGGGCATTGGCCCCGATTCTTGTGCAGTCAATAGCCAATCCATAATGGAGCAATATCATGAACGCATTTCAGCAAGATTGGCAACAGACTCAGGCCTTGGAATTTCTAAGGCTTTTATTGAGCAACCCCTTGATAGAAACTTATCTACGTGTCACAGTTGATCTCAACATACAAATTTTGTTATACATGAAGTTTATGATGCCAGCTGAACTAATGAAAGCCAGCGACAATTTTTCTTTTCTAACTCAACAGTACAATCGTAATTTGTCGGGCGCTAATTATTGGGACCCACATCAGCTGGGTTGATCTGCAAAAGTACACCACGATAATTTCTGCCAGTACTTCTGCAACCGGCACAACACTTGTATCAATATTCCTATGTATCAAAATGTATAGGATTAAATATGTTGGCACTGGATTCCACTGCACCACATTAGACACAAGGAGACAAGCATGAACATCAGTTGGGTATTGGCCGATTTGGCTGTGTTGGACCCCACCCAAGATCTGGAACCACTCAAACAGGTGGGAGCATTTTGGGGCAGTTGGCGCACCTGGCGAGCCTGGCAAACCGACAATGTGATCTGTCACGATCAGGCCCGGGCCGACGATCTGGTCAAACGCGACTTTCAATCAAGTTGTAATTTTTACATACCCAATTCAGTGTATGTGTTGCTGAATCGTCCTTGTGGTGTGCAGGTTTATGAAGGCAATTTTGTACATGATGTGGTGGGCCAAGAAGAAATTGTGGCCCTGCATCTTGCGGCCACAGCCAGTGATATTGTGTTGCTGGTGGGATTTGATTTTACCAAAAAACCAAAAAACTCTGATCGTTTACAGGAACATCAAGCACAGCATTATCGTGGTTTGGTTGCTCAGGTCATACAAGACAATCCGCAAGTGCAATGGGTAGTAATTGATCCGCTGGGTAATCTGCACCCAGCCCTGGCCGATCTGACCAATTTGACTCAGGACACCTTGCAGTCTGCAATGAACCTGTTGAACAGTTGACAGCAATTCAGCAATAGTGTACAATGTAGTATGACTACACTAAAGCGAATTGGTTTCTGTTGCAAATGGCTCAACGACCCCAACGAATGTGGCGGAATGAAAGTCAATGCAGTGGATCGGGACCTTAACGGGCGTTCAACTACCATGCGTTGGTTGCGTGAGCATCCTGCCGAAGCTGAACAACGCCAATGGGATATCATGAATCATAATACCACGGCCGCGGTCCGGATGATTGAACGAGTGTCTACCTTACCGCCTGAACGGCGCATGGTGCGACTGGGATCAGAAATGTTGCAAGGCTACACTGAACCGTCGTGGATCAATTGGTGGCAACAAACAGATGTGCAAAATCATTTAGAGCGGATTTTTGCTCCCATAGGCGAAACTGCTCGCAGATTAGACGTGAGATTGAGTTTTCATCCTGGACAGTTTTGCGTGTTAGCCAGTGAGAACCCAGGCATTGTAGAACGCAGTATAGCAGAATTTGAATATCATGCTGACATGGTTCGATGGATGGGTTACGGTCAACAATTTCAAGACTTCAAGATCAATGTGCATATCTCCGGTAAACGTGGTCCTGGGGGTATCAGAGACGCACTCAAACAACTCTCGCCTGAAGCAAGGAACTCGATCACTATCGAAAACGACGAAAACTCGTGGGGCATTGATTCCAGTCTGGAACTTGTAGAAGATTGTGCTCTTGTGCTGGACATACATCATCACTGGATCCGTACAGGAGAATACATTCAGCCCACTGACGATAGAATCAA
>Ga0209188_1003422_pt1 | contig 10991 bp, 10 predicted proteins | sample C_130625_EF_Meta_FD_187307 | JGI IMG/M metagenome (GOLD analysis project Ga0209188, IMG submission 187307) | Freshwater microbial communities from Lake Croche, Canada to study carbon cycling - C_130625_EF_MetaG (SPAdes) (version 2) | ecosystem: Environmental > Aquatic > Freshwater > Lake...
ATTACTTATTGTCGATAGCACTCAAGGTGTTGAAGCTCAAACGTTAGCAAATGTTTATCAGGCTATGGATAATCATCATGAGATTATAACAGTTTTAAATAAAATAGATTTACCAGCATCAGATGTTGAGAGAGTAAAAAAACAAATTGAAGATGTGATCGGAATTGATACTACGGACGCTTTGACTGCTTCTGGAAAAACAGGAGAAGGGGTAGATGAAATATTAGAAGCAATCGTTGAAAGACTTCCTGCTCCAAAAGGAAATAAAGATTTACCTTTAAAAGCATTGCTAGTTGATAGTTGGTACGACAGTTATTTGGGAGTGGTTATATTGGTTAGAATACTAGATGGAGCAATTAAAAAGGGTATGGAAATTTTATTGATGTCGACAAATACAAGACATCCAGTTGAAAGAGTTGGGGTGTTTACTCCTAAGGCAGAAAATAAGGAATACTTAGGACCTGGAGAAATTGGTTTTATTGTTACAGGCATCAAGGATCTCTCAGATACTAAAATAGGAGATACGATAACGGATTACACTAATCCTATAAAAGACCCGTTACCAGGATTTAAACCTAGTAAGCCAGTTGTATTTTGTGGTCTATTTCCAGTTGATAGCACAGAATATAATTTATTAAGAGATAGTCTAGCAAAATTAAAATTAAACGACTCTAGTTTTGTTTATGAGCCCGAGAACTCTGCTGCTTTAGGATTAGGTTTTAGATGTGGCTTTTTAGGACTTCTTCATCTTGAAATTATCGTTCAAAGATTAGACCGTGAGTATAATTTAAACTTAATTACCACAACACCAGGAGTTGTTTATAAAATTAATAAAATTGATGGCACAATTATGGATCTGCAAAACCCTGCTAGTATGCCAGAACCAAATTTTATTAAATCTATTAATGAACCATGGATTAACGCAACAATAATTCTTCCAGAAGAATATCTAGGTTCAATTATGAAATTATGTGAAGAAAAAAGAGGAAAGCAAAAAAGTTTAAGTTATTCAGGAAATCGTGCGGTCTTATCTTATGAATTACCATTAAACGAAGTTGTTTTTGATTTTTATGACAAGATCAAATCTATTTCTAGCGGTTATGCGAGTTTTGACTATGAGCTGAGCGATTATAGAGAAGGTGATTTAATTAAATTATCCATACTAGTAAACGAGGAGATGGTTGATGCATTGTCTATGATTATTCATAAAGATTTTGCTGTAAGACAAGGAAGATTAATGTGCAAAAGATTAAAAGATTTAATACCAAGACACCAATTTCAGATACCAATCCAAGCGGCTATTGGTGGAAAAGTTATAGCGAGAGAAACAATATCTGGTTATAGAAAAGATGTTATCAGCAGAATTCATGGTGGAGGAGCGAGAGATAGAAAGAAAAAACTTTTGGAGAAGCAAAAAAAAGGAAAAGCAAGAATGAGACAATTCGGTAGCGTTGATATTCCTCAAGAAGCATTTATTGAAGTTTTAAAAATAAATAAAAATGAGTAAAGTTTTAAAAAAAATCTGTGGAATATTTGGGTATAAATTATTACCGAAGAATTATATTAAAAATAAAAACTATTTATCAAAATTATCATCTTTAAATTTAGAAAAAATTATATCAAATCTTGTTGAAAAAAAGATTATTAATTCCTTAATTCAGATAGGAGCAAATGATGGCATGTCACATGATCATTTACATAATGTCATTAAGCAATTTAGATTAGAAAGTTTATTATTAGAACCTATAAAAAAATATTTTTTAGATTTGAAAAATAATTATTTGAATTAAGAAAATGTAAGATTGGAAAATTCAGCTTTAAGCATAAATAATGAAATTTTATTTTTATACAAAGTAAACCCTGAATATTTTGATAAATACGGAACATTATCTGGCGGTATATCTTCTTTTTATAAAGAACATTTATTTAAACACGGAATTAAGGAAAATCACATTATTCAAGAAAAAGTAAATCAAATAAGTTTTGATGAACTATTAAAAAAATATAACATAAGTAGTTTTGATCTTCTATTGATAGATACAGAAGGTTATGATTGCCGTATTATTAATGACTTTTTTTTAAAGGTAAAAAAAATAAAACCTTTTATAATATTTGAGTGGTCGCACATAAAAAATAGTGAGCTTGAAAATACATTAAATGAGATAATTAATAATAATTATTCCTTTTTTCCTATAGGAGATGATATTTTTTGTTTTCCGATTGAAAAAAATATTTTACTTCAATTAAATTAATGACATTAATAAAAATAATAGGAGAGATGGCCGAGTGGTTGAAGGCGCTCGCTTGGAAAGCGTGTATACTGTTAAAGGTATCAAGGGTTCGAATCCCTTTCTCTCCGCCAAAAAAATATCTTTTTTTTGATTTTATTAAATATTCTTAGTTGATAATAAAACCATCTACAGAACTCCATGCATGAACTTTCTTGAATAAATTCTACTTGATTTTTTGATAGTAGATTGGATTTTTTTAACATTTTATAACCAACTTTATTTGCATAATTATTAGGTAAATGATGAACAAAAGAATTTTTATGAGGAAAATTATTAATTAGCGGAACTATAGTAGCCTTATATCTGTTCATGTTTTTTCCATGCCAACCTATTGCTGACATAATTTCTATATCATAAAAAGCTTTGTAGTTTTTACCATTCCATTGAAATTTCCAAAATTTAGTTTTTATAAATTCTTTGAGTTCTCTGTTGTCCATTATCCAAAAAGAACAATTTGGATTTACATCGTTTACAATATATTTTTGATTATTAATTTTAGTGAATTTATTTAGTGAAGTTATAATATCGCTTAAATATTCTTTTGCATCTGCTTTTCTAATTTCAAATCTAAAAAATCCAAGGTTATAATTACTCTTTAAACATAGATCTTTGTATTTTAACCAGTATAAAAAATTTTTTTTCGAAAAATTGATATCATCTTCAGAATATATGTAGGCATCATATTTATTAATTTGTTTCGTAATAAGTTTTCTGCATTTCCAAGTTAAAAATCTTGGATTTTCTTTCTTTAATAAATGTTCTAAAATTTTAATAGATTTATCTAAAATTTTCTTTCTTAAATTAATTTTAGAGTTTGTATGAATAAAAATATCAACTTTATGATTAAATTTTTTATAATTATTGATAATTTTTTTTAAATATTCTATTTTATTTTTTTCTAATATTCCCGTTTGGTTTGAGATATTTTTGTTATCAAAATATGTTATATGAACTGCAATATTCATTGATATAAACTTAAATTTTATTTAAACATAATAATCATCAATATTTTTAAAAATAATAAAAATGATTAATAATATTTATAAAGATTTAACTATTTTAAGCGTCTCCTATAAGTCAAATCATATATTAGAAAAATTTTTAACTCAATTTAATAGTAAATTTAAAATTATATTAGTAGAAAATTCATCAAATATATATTTAAAAGAAAAACTTTTAAAAAAGTTTAAAAATTTAGATGTAATCCTTTCTGGAAAGAATATTGGATTTGGTGGTGCCTTTAATCTGGGAGTAAAGAAAGTTAAAACAAAATATATTTTGCATGTAAATCCAGATGCTAAAATTGATCTAAATAATATAATAAAACTATATGTTTTTTTAAAAAAGAATTCTCAAGTTGGAATAGTGGCTCCTCAAGAAATTTTACTTAATAATAACTTTATAAATAAAAATAATAGCTTAAAAGATGTTAATTCTTATAACGAAGTTAACCATGTCAGAGGATTTGTCATGATGTTAAATTTCAACAACTGTAAAAATACAAAATTTTTTGATGAAAATTTCTTTCTTTACATGGAAGAGATTGATTTTTGTATAAGGTTGAGAAAATTAGGAAAAAAAATATTTGTTTTAAATTATGCTGTAGCAAAACATCTTGGAGGGCAGTCACATAACCCTACTTATAATTTTGAAATGGAATTGCAAAGAAATTGGCATTACATGTGGTCTTTATTTTATTTTAATAAGAAACATTATGGAATTCTCTTTGCTATTAAGAAAACTCTTAAAAAATTAATCACATCTTTTTTTAGGACAATTTTTTACTTTATTTTCAGAAATCATAATAAATATTTTATTTATAAAAGTCGTTTAATTGGACTTTCATATGCTTATTTTAATAAAAAATCTAATTATAGAATATCTTAATTTTTGGATGGTATTTGATAAAACTATCATTAAAATTTTTTCTAACACTTTGAATTTTTTCTTTGATCTCATCAAAAAAATTCCACGCCAATGGTAAAAAGTAAATTTTTTTATATTTTTTGTATTCTTCGAGTTTCTTTATAGAGTAAATTGGGATTTTAGATCCAGGTGTAAATTTATTTTGTTTAAGAATATTATCATCGATTATAAAATTTATTTTGATTTTACTGAAGTTTAAAAATGTGTTTGATTTAGCGGCAGCTCCATAACCAATTATTATATATTTTTTAGATATTTTTATTAAGATTTTTTTTAATTTATCAACGTTGTCAAAACACGATTTTGACCATCTTTTATAAAAGTTTATATTCAAATACTTTTCATTTAAAATTTTTTTATTTAGATATTTTTGATTATTTGAAAATCTTTTAATTATAAAAATATAACTAGTTCCGTGAATATTTTTTTTAATAACGTCATGAAGGTATAGTCCAGATTTTCTTACAAGAATATTCATACTATTCATGTTAAAAAAATTTACATGTTCATGATAAATTGTATCAAATTCTTTATTTACACACATATTAGCTTGGCTGGTTTGTATTAAGAGCGTTGATTTTTCATGCATCAATTTTTTTGCATTTTTTAAAAAGCTACAAGGGTTTGGATTGTGAGCAAAAGAATTTTGTGAAATTATTATATCAAATTTTTTGCTAATTTTTTTTGCTAATTTTGATGTAAAGAAGGAGCAGTAAACTTTATGACTTTTACTAGAAATTTTAAAAATATTTTTTGCTGGATCTACGCCATAAGTTTTTATTTTTTTATTTTTAAAAATATCTAATTGAGAGCCATCATTACAGCCTATATCTATTACATTTTTAATTTTTTTGATTGAAGAGTATTTTTTACAAATTTTATAAAAGTCTTTCATATAAGACAGATAGGTACTTGTGGTTCCGCTTAAATAATTGTAATTTTTGTAAATAATTTTAGGATCCACAATATGTGTTAGCTGCAAATGAGAACACTGAATACAAGCATTTACAGCTAAAGGGTAACGTATTTGTTTAATATTTTTATTTTTAATATAAGAATTTGCTAATGGTTGCTTCCCTAGATCAAGTATTTTTATGATATTTTTAGAATTGCAGCAGAGACAGTAATTTAATTTTTTGTAAGCCATCTATTATTTTTTAATGACCATTTAACCATTTGATCAATTCTCTCTGAAAGTTTAATTTTTGGTTCCCAGCCTAAACTTGATAAAAGTTCAGGACTTAATGAATATCTTAGGTCGTGACCAGGTCTAGAGGTGTGAAAATCAACCATTTTATACTTTAATTTTTTTTTCTGACACTTAGCTATTAATTGAGCTAAAGTTAAATTGTCTATTTCTTCTGTTCCTACAAGATTAAACTTGGGGCATTTTGCACCACCGAAATCATCAGAATGTTTGTATTTTTTTAGATTAATAATAAACATGATGCCTTCGGCCACATCTTTGGCATGTATGTAATGTCTGGTCCCTGCTTTAGTTTTAGTTTTATCCGAATGTATTATCACTTCTTCGTTATCTCTTACTTTTTGTATCACTTTAGGTATAAATTTTTCAGGATGTTGTCTTTCGCCAAATACATTCATTGTGTGAGTAATAAAAATTGGCATTTTATAAGTATTTTCATAAGCAACACAAAATTCTTCTCCAGCAGCCTTGCTTGCGCTATAAGGGTTTGTTGAATTATATCTATCATATTCTTTATAAGAAACATCAGCTGGAGCGTTGCCAAAAATTTCATCTGTTGAAAAATAAATAAATTTTTCTAAATTTTTTAACTTTTTAGCATAATTTAGAAGATTCACTGTACCAACAACATTATCTAGAACAAATTCCATGGGATACTGTATAGACCTATCCACGTGGCTGGCCGCAGCTAAGTGAATTATTATATCTGGATTGTCTAATTCAGATTCTATTTGTGAATTAATTTCTGCTTTTAAATCGTGAAAAATAATTTTTAATCTATTTTTTTTAGATGATGGAAACTGTTGCAAAATATCACTTAATCTATTTAGATTTCCAGAAATATCTAATCTGTCCAAACTAATTATTTCCCAGTCAGTTTTTTTTAATAAAAACTCTATCATATGATGGGCGATAAAACCTGCTCCGCCTGTGATTAGTACTTTTTTCATTAAATTATTTTTATATGATTAAGCGTTACGTAATTTATGCTATCCATTTATTAAATACATTAATATTGTTTCTGATATAATCTGGGTAGTTTTTGTCAATTCTTACTTTTTCAAACTTTTCAGTATTATCTAAGAAATTTATCTTATATTTAATGCATTTAGCTATATAATTTTTATTTTTTAAAAAATTTGTATTGTGTTCTGTGTGCGCAAAAGATTCCAATTTTAGTTTGATATTTTTGATATTTTTTAACCAACCAAAGTGCCATCCACCATTTTTAATGATTTCAAAACTAGAATTATAATTATTTTTAAAAAATTTATCAAATCTCCAAAACGAATATTTTTTATGCATTTTTAAAGCTCTTAGCCATTGAGGGTTTTTAAGGTTTTTATATTTACACATTTTAGAGCCTAGCCATTTATCTTTTTTTTTTAAATTTAATTTATAAAAAAAATGATCTTGTTCAAAAACATAATATTTCTTTTTTAAGTTTAATAGATTTATATTTTTAATATTTGGAATTTCGTCAGCGTCTGAAATAATGATTATATCTTCAGGTTTACAGTCTTTTAGGCCATTTGATATATAATTTCTTTGGTAGTTTTCTATGTCCCATGCAGAAGAATTTTTTGGAAATGATTCAATTAGTAAATAATTAATTTTATTCCTAAATTTCTTAAAGAGATTTATATTAAAATTAATATTTTTTTTACCTCCTTGATGATTAATTCTGCTTTCGACTATTATGAATTTATCTACATATTTATTTAAGGTATTTAAGCGTATTTCCAAAACTTCTAGTTCATCATTAAAAGTGAAGCAATCGTACACGTTCATAAAGATTATTAATTAAACCTAGAACTAAAATATCTCATAAAATTTTTTTAGTAAATTTAATATCCTGTTATCAGATCCCATTGAAGGGTTGATTTTATTTGTAACATATGAAATCCCAAGTCCTAATTTTGGATCTCCAAAGCCTACAGAGCCACCCCAGCCATTATGACCAAAAGACTCTTTATTTTTTCCAAAAAGCCAACCACCTCTCAATATTAAGCCAACCTTTGTCCAGCGTATAGGCAGCATTAGACTCTGATCCATTCTATTTTCTGTTTCATTCAAACAGTTAAATATTGTTTTTTTTGATATTAAAATATTATTATCTAACTTGTAATCGTTAGCTACAATATCGTAAATTTTCGCTATTGATCTAGCATTTCCATGGCCATTCATAGATGGAACCTCTGATATTTGCCATTTCTTTAGATTGTAAAAGTTTACTTCATGTTCAGGATTGTTAAACGCATTGATTTCGGAGGAAGTATTATATGATATTTTGTCTTGATATAAATAAGCTATGTCAGATATTTTTTTTTCTGGAGTTCCGATAAAAAAATCTAAATTTAATTTCTTTGATAAATATATATTTAAAATTTCTCCAAGCGTTTTTGTTGTAATTTTCCTTATAATTTCACCAATTAAAAAACCATGTGTTTTCGCATGATAATAAGTTTTTTCACCAGCTTTATGGTCTGGATCTTGCTTTTCTAGAATTGAAACAATTTTTTCCCAGTCGAGCAGATCTTGTTGCGTAATTTTTTCTTTAAATCTATATAGGCCAGATTGATGACTTAAAATATGTTTTAATTTAATTTCTTTTTTATTATTTTTTTTAAAAGCATCCCAATAATAAGAAACAGGTTTTTCTAAATCTAAAATATTTTCATCAATTAAAATTGAGACAATAATTTCATAAATACCCTTAGTTGCAGAAAATACATTTGCAATAGTATTTTCTTCCCATTTTTTATTATTTTTATTTTGAAATCCACCCCATAAATCTATTAAGGGTTTACCTTCTTTATATACTGCAAATGAGGCGCCAATTTCCTGCTCATTTAAGAAGTAATCTTGAAATATTTTTTTAACAGAATTGTATTTTTCTTCGCAGTAACCACTTACCATTTTTAGAATGATAAATTGAAAGCAAAGTTTTTTCCAAGACTAGCCTTAAGATCCTGACAAAATCTAGCAGCTTCTGCTCCATCTATTATTCTATGATCGTACGAAAGAGATATAGGCATCATTGCTCTTGGTATAAATTTTTCATCAACAAAAATTTGTTTAGTCTCTGTTTTCCCAATACCAATAATTGCTACTTCTGGATTGTTTATAATTGGAGTAAAAAAACTTCCTCCAATTCCACCTAGGCTGGATATTGTTATTGATCCTCCAAAAAATTCTTTTTTATCAATTTTTAGTTCTTTGCTTAATTTACTGACTTTTCTAAGCTCATTACTCAAAGCTAATAGATCTTTTTGATCAACATTTCTAATTTTAGGAACCATCAAACCGTGAGGAGTATCAACTGCGATTCCAATATGAAAATATTTTTTATAGATAATATTTTCATTACTGGATTCTAATGAAGAATTAAAATTAGGATATTTTCTCATGGCATTAACTAATGCCCTCATAATAAAAGCAAGAGGAGTTATCGTGATTTTTTCTTTTGTATTAAGATCTGTTAAATTTTTTCTAAAGTGTTCCATGTCTGTAACGTCAATTTCATCAAATTGAGTTACATGAGGAATTTCATTCCAAGCTTTTACTAAATGTGGTCCTGACAATCTTTTAATTCTCGGGATTTTTTGAATATCAATCTCTCCAAATTCCTCATGTCCAAATGGAAGTTTATCCTCTTTTATTTGAATTTTTGTCAATATCTCCTCTTTTATACTTTTTGTGTTAAGAGTACTTTTGATAAATTGTTTAATATCGTCTTCAATAATCCTTCCTTTTCTTGCGCTTCCATCAATTTGTTGTAGATCAACACCTAATTCTCTAGCAAATTTTTTTATTTTTGGACTTGCACTTTTTGTATAATTATTTTCATTTTTATTAAGAGCAGCATCAATCGTTTGTGGTTCTATTTTTTTATTTGAAATTGAAGTCGTTAAATTCTTTTTGGTTTTGCCATCGTTTTTTATAGTTTTCTCTTCAATTTTTTTATCAGAAGATATTTCAATTTGCCCTATCAGATCTCCTTGAGACACTCTATCCCCAACTTTAACTTTTATATTTATTATTTTTCCGGAAAATTGAGAAGGAACCTCAACGCTTGATTTATCGCTTTCTAAAGTAATAAGGCCGTCATTTTTTTTTATGCTTTGTTCAGGTTTTGCTAAAATCTCTATAATTTCTACATTTTTAAAATCACCAATATTTGGAACAATTAGATCTGTAGTCTTAGACATTTGACTATAATTTTGTTGGGATCGGTTTATTAGGATCAATTTTATATTTTTTCATTGCATCTGTAGCTACTTTTGAAGCAATTTTTTGCTCTTTTGCTAAAGTACTTAAAGTTGAAAATACAATAAATTCTTTATTCACTTCAAAGAATTTTCTTAGATTCTTTCTAGTGTCGCTTCTTCCAAAACCATCGGTTCCCAAAGTTACATAAGTTCCTGGTACATAATTTCTAATCCCTTCAGATAGCGTTCTAATATAGTCAGTTGCAGCTATAAAAGGTCCTGTTCTTTTCTCAAAACATTTTTCTATATAAGTTTTTTCATTTTTTTTATCTGGATGTAATAAATTTTTTCTTTCAATTTCTATTGCATTTCTTCTAAGCTCAGTAAAACTTGTCACGCTCCAAATATCCGAATCAATTCCATAATCAGAACTTAATATCTCAGCTGCCTTGATAACTTCATTTAAAATTGCTCCCGATCCTAGTAATTGAACTTTAGTTTTTCCTTTATTGTTTATTTCTTTAAAGAGATACATTCCTTTTAAGATATCTTCTTTTTTAACACTTTTCGGCATGGCCGGATGCTTGTAGTTCTCATTTAATGTTGTTATGTAATAATAAATACTTTCTTGTTTTTCATGCATTCTCTTTAATCCATCTTCAAAAATTACAGCCAATTCAAATGCAAATGTTGGATCGTAACTCACGCAATTTGGAATCATAGAGGCCATCACTAAACTATGACCATCTTGGTGTTGTAGACCCTCACCAGCTAATGTTGTTCTTCCGGATGTTGCTCCAATTAAGAATCCTCTACATCTAGAATCTCCTGCTGCCCAAGCAAAGTCACCAATTCTTTGAAATCCAAACATTGAATAAAAAAGATAGATTGGTATCATTTCAATATTATGATTTGAGTAAGCAGTTCCTGCTGCCAACCAAGAAGACACAGCACCAGCTTCTGTAATTCCCTCTTCTAAAACTTGTCCTTTTTTATCTTCGCGGTAAGAACTTAATTGCTCTGAATCCACAGGCTCATATTTTTGACCTTCGTGAGCATAAATGCCAATTTTTTGAAAGAACCCCTCCATTCCGAAAGTTCTAGCTTCATCTGGAATAATAGGAACTAATCTTGAAGAATATTCTTTGTCTCTTAAAATTTTAGTAAGCATATTAACGAGAGCCATAGTCGTTGATAGTTCTCTATCTCCTGAATCCACATAAGAGGATTCAAAAATTTCTGGAGCTGGAGTTTTTAAAGCTTTTGTTTTTGTTCTTCGAGAAGGAATAAAACCACCAAGTTGTCTTCTTTTTTCTTTGAGATATTGAATTTCTTCTGATTTTTCATCAGGTCTAT
>Ga0209188_1003424_pt1 | contig 10988 bp, 10 predicted proteins | sample C_130625_EF_Meta_FD_187307 | JGI IMG/M metagenome (GOLD analysis project Ga0209188, IMG submission 187307) | Freshwater microbial communities from Lake Croche, Canada to study carbon cycling - C_130625_EF_MetaG (SPAdes) (version 2) | ecosystem: Environmental > Aquatic > Freshwater > Lake...
TCCGATATTGAGCATGCCACCGATCCAATGGAATGGAAGTTTGTGGGCATGGATGGCCGAAGATCAGACTTGACATTAGGCGAATTAAATGCTAAAATTATACAAGATCCAAAATTATACGACCTTCCCCCAGAGAGTAGAGATTGGTATCTTAGAATGAAAAATTTAACAAAGTATTGAACGAACTATAGTGGCTAAAGAAGAAAGTTTTATGATGAAGGGCCGTATCACCGAGGCTCTTCCAAATGCAATTTTTAAGGTGAATTTAGATTCCGGGCAAGAAGTTCTTGGATTCTTATCAGGTAAGATGAGGATGCATAGAATCACTATTATTCCCGGAGATGCAGTAGACATTGAAATGAGCCCGTATGATCTATCAAAAGGCCGTATCATGTTTAGACATAAAGGATAAAATACAGTATGTGGATACTGAACTGGTTGCCTGATTTTGTTTTTCACCTGATCTTAATTGCAGGTGTGCTGGCCCTTCTTGCAGGTTGGGCATTGCGAATGATACCATTGGTAGACAAGTACTCATTGCCTATTCAAGTTGCAGGCATATTGCTTACTATAGTAGGTGTATGGTATGAAGGCGGTATTGCCAAAGACGCAGAATGGCAAGCCCGTGTAAATGAACTTGAAATCAAAGTAGCGCAGGCTGAAGCCAAGTCTGAAAAGGTCAATACAGAGATCATGACCAAAGTTGTTACAAAAACTCAAATTATTCGACAAAAGGGCGATGATGTGGTACGCTACATTGATCGAGAAATTACCAAATATGATGCAGAGTGTAAAATACCACAAGTGGCTATTCGAGCGCACGATGCAGGTGCGTTAAACCGAGCTGTAGATGAAATAATACTAACACCCTCCAGTGTTATTAACACTACAGATCATAACGCATTGGCAGTACCTAAAGAGAAAAAATCATGGCGAGACTACCTACCAAAATAATCATATCAGCATTAGTAGGCATTGTGCTTGCAGGATGTAGTACAACTGTTCCTGTTAAACGTACCTTCCCCGATGTTCCCGACGCACTGCTCAAAGAGTGCGGCCCACTCAGCACTATTAGTAAGCCTGAGGTCAAGCTGAGTGAATTGATGGATACAGTGACTAAAAATTACGGTAAGTATCACGAATGTGCAGCTGTTACAGAAGCTTGGCAAGAGTGGTACAATGAACAGAAAAAACTGTTCGACGAAGTTAACTAACAGCGCAACGCTGTAAAATGGACTACTATAAAACCCTAGGAATCTCCCGCGGAGCATCCGAAGACGAAATCAAAAAGGCCTATCGCAAACTGGCGATGAAACATCATCCCGACCGTGGAGGTAATGAGGCTGAATTCAAACGTATCAAAGAAGCATACGAAGCATTGTCAAATCCCGATCAATATAAATTTAATACGGGATCTGATCCATTTGGTGATTTAAATGAAATGTTTCGTCAAGGACAAAGAGCCGGATCCAGTCACTTTGATTTTGATTGGAATGCAAGATCTATTAGAAACCCCGATGTCAGTATCAGTGTTCCGTGCTCGCTAGAAGAAGCTCATACCGGCTTTACCAAAGAAGTTGAATTCACCTTACCATCTGGGCAATCAAAAGGTATTAAGGTATCGTTTCCTGCTGGTACAACTAAAGATATAAAAATAAGATTTTCAGGCGAAGGCGGAACATTGATGCCCGATAGCCCGCCAGGTGATTTGTATGTCAAAGCAAATATTGCAAGTCATCCTGTTTGGCGTGTGGATGGCAACGACCTGTTTGCCATGATGGAAATAACAGTATGGCAAGCCATGTTGGGCACCACTGTGGAATTTGACGACATTGGCGGTACTCGAATGCAAATCACTATACCACCTGGCACTCAATCTAGATCACAGCTAAGATTAAAAAATAAAGGTATGAACATTCGTGGATCAACTCTGCGTGGCAATGCTTTCTTAGAAGTGGTTGTGCGGATCCCAGCATTGACCGAAGCCGACCTAAACAAAACAATCATTGACCTACAAGGTAAAATATAGTAAAATAACAATATGCTAGAATTTGTACACGAAACCCATCCAATATTATCATCTAAACTGCCACCAGTTGATCCAGGTGTCAATTTAGAAGCACTTGGCAAAGACATGTTTTTGCTGATGTGGAGCAATGGCGGAATTGGTTTGGCAGCCCCTCAAGTAGGCATGGCTGTGCGTATGTTTGTAATGGGGCCACAACAAGGTCCTAACTATGTTTGCATCAACCCAGAAATTGTTGATGTTTCTTCTGACGAAGAAAATGCCACAGAAGGGTGTTTATCGTTCCCTGCACTTTGGTTAAATATCAAGAGACCAAAGTGGGTACATGCTCGCTATACAACAATTTCGGGCGAAATAGTAGAACAACGGTTTGACGGATTGCTTGCAAGATGTTATATTCACGAACTGGAGCATTTGGATGGAATTACATTTACAAAGTACAGTTCGACACTGGGTTTAAAACTTGCAAGAGCTCGCCAGCAGAAAAGTTTAAGGAAAAAGAAAAGGGTATTATGAGTCAAGAAAACGAAAATAATGGAAAAATCAACGAGGTTATTTCTCGTGCTTTCCAAGAAGCTCTAAATCGCGAACATGAATATGTAACGCTGGAACATATTCTGCGTGTGATGTTAGACGAAGAAGAAATTCGAGATGTCTTGGCAGAACTACAAGTCAATGTACACGATCTCAAAGATGAAATTGACAATTGGTTGCGTGAACAAGAAGACATTCGTGTTGAAGGTATTACAAAGCCGCGCAAAACTGCAACACTTGAACGTTGTTTTAATCGTGCCTACACTCAGGCAATTTTTACAGGCCGTGGACATATGGAGCCCATGGACTTGCTTATCAGCATTGCTTCAGAAAAGAACAGCTATGCCAACTTCTTTTTGGCCAAGAATGGCATTAACAAAGAAATCATCATCAACTATGTTGGCAAGTTAAAAGACGGTGGCAGCAAAGAAAGCAAAGTGGCCAAGAAGCGTGATGGCGAAAAAGTTCTTGCCAAGTACACCACTAACTTAAACAAAGAAGCTGAAAAGTCTGCAATTGATCCCTTAATTGGACGTGAGAAAGAAGTGTTCCGTTTGGCGCAAACACTTACTCGTAAGAAGAAAAACAATGCTATCATGGTAGGAGATCCTGGTGTTGGTAAAACTGCCATCGTAGAAGGACTGGCTGTTGCCATTGTTCGTAATGAAGTGCCAGAAGTCTTAAAGAAGAAAGTTATCTATAGCTTAGAACTAGGCAAGTTGATGGCAGGTACACGTTACCGTGGCGACTTTGAAGAACGTATGCAACATGTGCTCGAAGCACTGGAAGAACGTGATGACATCATTTTGTTTATTGACGAAATTCATATGATCATGGGTGCTGGTAATACTGGCAGTGGCAGCATGGACGTTGCCAACTTGTTAAAGCCAGCACTGGAAAAAGGCAAACTGCGTTGTATTGGCAGCACCACTTACGAAGAGTTTCGTGAACACTTTGAAAAAGATCGTGCGCTGTTACGCAGATTTACCAAGGTTGATATTAATGAGCCAAGTGTAGAAGAAACCAAAATCATGTTGCGCCGTATTGCGCCCGTGTACGCAAAGTATCACAATCTCTCTATCAATGAAGAAGCTATCGACTTGGCCATTGACTTGTCAATGAAGTATATGCTTGATAAGAAATTACCAGACAAAGCAATTGACATCATTGATGCTTCTATGGCTCGTATTCGAGTTACAGGAGTTAACGATCCAGTGGAAGTGACCAAAGACAATATTCGTCAAGAGATCAGTGATCTTACCCGAGTTCCTATTGAACAGCTGGGTGAGCAAAAAGGCGTTGCAGTTACAGAACTTGAAAGCCGTATGCGTACCAACGTGTTTGGTCAAGATGAAGCAATTGATCGCTTGATGAACATGGTTTATATTGCCAAATCTGGACTTAAAGAAGTTAATCGCCCAATGGCCAACTTCTTGTTTGTAGGACCAACAGGTACCGGTAAAACAGAACTGGCCAATCAGCTTGGTGAAGGCTTGGGTATGGAAGTGGTTCGCTTTGATATGAGCGAGTACAAAGAGTCACACAAGATTGCAAGTTTGATTGGTAGCCCGCCAGGTTATGTGGGCTACGGTGAGGGTAAAGCTGGTTCAGGTAAGTTGATCAACGAACTAGAACGTGTTCCCAACTGTGTGTTGCTGTTTGACGAAATTGAAAAAGCACACCCAGATGTTATCCAAGTATTACTGGGCTTGATGGACAATGGTATTGTTACTGGCAGTGACAACAAGCAAGCCAGTGCTCGTAATGCGTTTGTTATTTTAACCAGTAACTTGGGTGCAGCCGACAGTGAAAAACAAGTGATTGGTTTTGGCGACGGATTTAACTCCAGTGCCAGCGATGAAGCAGTCAAGCGTTTCTTTAGTCCAGAATTCCGTAATCGTTTAGATGCTGTTGTCAAGTTTAACCGCTTGCACAAAGATGTTATTCGACGCATTGCTGACAAATTTATCAATCAAATCCGAGATCAGTTGTCTGAGCAAAATCAAGCAATTACCATTGATGATAGTGCATTGGATTACTTGGCTGCAAATGGTTACAGTGAAACAATGGGTGCTAGACCAATGAAGCGCCTAATTAATGAAGAAATTCGACTGCCAGTGGCCAAACGTATTATCAAGGATGGCTTGAATGCCCATGCTGTAACTAGCGACGGTACAAAACTAATAATTGCATAATGAAAGAACACAGTACTCAAAAGCTATTCTGGAAGAAGTGGCCTTACAAAGCAATTATTGGAGTTGCATCTGCTGGTCCAGTTACCTATGGTGGTAATTTCTCGTATTCACGTAGAAATAACCCCGAACGTGTGTCTGAATTTGCAAGATTAAAAGAATGGTTTAAAAATCATTTGCCTGAAGCAGGTGTTAGATGCGAAACCAATTTGAGTGTGTTTTTATCAACTGAAGCAGAGCTTACAGAAGTGCTGGATACATTTGGGCACAAAGTAACTGAAGTCTGGAAGCCTGCATCTGACTCAGCTAGAAACTTGCTGGTTGAGCATGAGTTTGATGTTGTGCGTGACCGTTTATGGTATGGCAAATATCCAATTCGTGCAAGGATTGCATACAGTTCAGAATTTAGAATAAAACATATTCCTGCCTTTAGAGAAGCAGTGTTATCATTAGGCGAAGGCAATTGGCATGCTGCTGGGCAACTATTAGATATTATTATAAAATCCAAAGCTGATCGTTATGGTTGGGGACAACCTTTACATTTGTATCTGGCCAGCGCAGAAGATGCAGCCATGCTGAGACTGCAATGCGGTGATTATATAGAACGTTTTGAACGCATAAGAAAACCTTAAAATCCCAAGCTCAATAAAAGCCTCCCAAGCTAAATACTTCGGAGGCTTTTAAATGGCAAAAATACAGGAAGAACTAATCGTAATCAAACTAAGCAAGTTGTTTAAAGACAGCGATGCTGGTGTAGCGGCCCTTGCAGACGCGGAAATTTCCGCTAGTCTAGAAGCAGTGGTACAGCAACTAGTTGGCGATGATGTTATTGTTGAACTAATCAAGGAGTAATCAGCATGAGTATGCGTAGTACAAACATGTTGGTTGCTAATGGGCAATTGGACCAAACTGGTCCAGCAACTCGTGCTGACGGATATTATGGATTTGCCAATGGTCTACACACAATTGGATTTTATGTAAACAATTTCCAAGGCAGAGTATACATTGATGCATCTATTAGTGATAATCCTCAAGAACGCGACTGGTTCCCAATTGGATTAGGAAACGTAGAATTTTACGACTTTGAAGAACCGTCAACAAGAGTAGAGACATTCAACATTGTTGGCAACTTTGTCTATCTAAGAGCAAGAATTAAAAGAAGTCATTTGGGTCAGCCAGTTTCGGCATTAGGCACCTGCGAACGAGTAGTTCTAAGCCTATAAAAGAATAACAGGAGAAATTATAATATGGCGATCAACGCATCTTCAGGGGGACAACTACAAGGTGGATCAAGCGGTGGCGGCGGTAGCGGGCTTACTGAAGAAGATGTCCAGGACATTGTAGCTGAACAAATTGAAGTAGGCAATGACATTAACATTGGCCTACAAACATCATACGATGATGTCACTGGTAAACTAAAAATTAGCCTGTCTGGAGCAGGCGGTGGATCAGGTGGCGGCAATCTTGGAACTATAGCGGTCAAAGAAGATGGTACTGTACGTGGATCAGTCACTGCTTTAAACTTTGTTGGCCCTAGCGTAGACGTACAAAATAATGTTGCTACAATTACTGGTGGTTTAGATAGTATTTCAATTTACGAAAACACTTCAAATCGTGGCAACTTTACAAGTATTAATTTTGTAAGTGGTGCAAGTGTTAATGTAGCCAATGGTGTAGCCAATGTCACAATATCTGGTGGTAGCGGTGGCGGTAGTTCATTCAGCGGCAACTACAATGACTTGACAAACAAGCCAGTATTGTTCTCGGGTAATTATGCAGATTTAATTGGTAAGCCAACACTGGTTACTTCATATTCACAATTGACTGACAAGCCAACTATCCCTAGTCTTGTTGGATATGCCACAGAGAATTATGTCAATCAAAAGTTAAGTTCATTGAACTTAGAAGATTTAACAGACACTTATGTAACTGGTGTTACAGACGGTCAAGCTCTTGTATGGAGCCAAAGTAATCTAAGATGGCAACCAGGTAACGTAGGTTCCGGCGGTGGCAGCAATTATACATTACCAACAGCAAGTACCAGTGTACTGGGTGGTGTCAAAGTTGATGGTACCACAATTACAATTACTAATGGTGTGATTAGTGCAACTGCTCAAGGTGGCGGTTCATACACATTGCCAACTGCCAGTGCAAGTGTACTGGGTGGTATCAAAATTGGTACAGGCCTGTCAATTGATGGTAACGGAGTTGTTAGTGCAACAGGTGGCAGTTCAAGTGGTGTTACATTAAGTGATGTAGGCACATACCTAAACAACAATGGTTATGCTACTCAGACTTACATCACAGGACAGATAAACAATCTAATCAATGGCGCCCCTGGTGCATTAAACACATTGAATGAATTGGCAACAGCATTAAACAATGATGCTAACTTTGCCGCAACAATCACAAACAGCCTAGCTGGTAAAGTAAACTTGTCAGGTGGCACAATGACTGGCGCATTGATATTGTCAGGTGCTCCAACAAGTCCATTGCAGGCCGCAACAAAAGCCTATGTTGATAATCAAATTACAGCAGGTCTTTCATCAGTTGGATCTGGTGTTAGTTCTATTGCTCAATTAACTGATGTCAATTTAACAGGAATTACTGCTGGTAAGATTTTAGCTTATGATGGCAGCATGTGGGTACCGGTTAACAACAGCGGTGCCAAGGGTGATACAGGCGCACAAGGTGTCAAGGGTGATACCGGTTTAAGTATCAGTGCTGCAACTGTAACATTGGCAGGTCGTTTACAATTGACATTGACAGACAACAGCATTGTTGATGCTGGTAATGTATCAGGTATTAAAAGTGCCGCGGTAAACGGCAGTGGCGAATTAATTTTAACCAAGCAAGATAATACAACTGTCAATGCTGGCAGTGTGATTGGCCCACAAGGTGCCACAGGTGCCAAAGGAGATACAGGTGCCAAAGGAGATACAGGTGTACAGGGTCCTGCTGGCTTAACAGTAACCGGCGCAACAGTAAATGCCAATGGCAGATTGATTGTTACTCGTTCAGACAATTCAATTATTGATGCTGGCGTAGTTATTGGACCAAAAGGTGATACAGGTGCTGCAGGCGCCGTTGGCGCAAAAGGTGATACAGGTGCCGCCGGTGCAACTGGTCCAACAGGTCCTACTGGTCTACAAGGTGTTGCTGGCGCAAAAGGTGACACAGGCGCCGCTGGCGCAACTGGTCCTGCTGGTGCCAAAGGTGACACAGGTGTTGCTGGTCCAACAGGTGCTACGGGTGCTATTGGACCGCAGGGTGCTACAGGTGCCATTGGTATAGGAGTTAGTACAGCCGTTGTCAATGGCAGCGGCCGTTTAATTATTACAAAAACAGACAGCACTACAGTTGATGCTGGTAGTGTAATTGGTCCCAAAGGCGATCAAGGTGCTACTGGTGCTACTGGTGCTACTGGTCCCAAAGGAGATAAGGGTGTTGGTGTATACCAAGCCGTAGTGGACGGTGACGGCAATTTACAAATTACATTAGATGATGCTACACCAATCAATGCTGGCAGTGTGATTGGCCCACAAGGTCCACAAGGTAGTCAGGGTCCAGCAGGCCGTAGTATTGCCAATAGCGGTGTGGTAGTAGATGCCGGTGGCAATTTACAAGTTACATTAAGTGATGGTACAACAATTAACGCAGGTCGTGTTGTTGGCCCACAAGGCAGTACAGGTGCCACAGGTGCCACAGGTGCTCAGGGTATACAGGGTATCAAAGGTGATACAGGTGCCACAGGTGCCACAGGTACAAGTTATACTGTAAACAACAAGAGTGGTACTGTACAAGTTTACGGTTTAGGCAATACTACACAACCTGGTTATGACCTAGAAGTTGATTTAGCCAATAAAGCAAATAAATGGACAACAGCCCGTACACTTACTCTAAGTGGTAAAGTTACCGGTTTAACCAGCTTTGATGGTAGTGGTAACATTACTATGACAACAGCATTAAATGCTGTAACAACAAATGATATCACTGAAGGTACAAACAAATACTATACAGATGCCAGAGCAAGATTAGCTCATAGTTCAATAGCTGATAGTAACATTACTACTTTGATCAGCTATGATGATCAAACTGGTCAAATTAAATATCGTGCCAATACAAGTTATATCACTGAAGGCAGTAACTTGTACTTTACAAACACTCGTGCTGATGCTCGCGCAGATGTTAGAATTGGTGCAAGTAGTATTAATGCATTAGCAGATGTTGACACAGTTACAGCAGCTCCAACTAACGGACAAGTATTGACTTGGACCGGCAGTGCATGGACGCCCAGCAGTGTTGCTGGTGGTAGCGGTGCTGTATCCAGTGTTAATGCAAAAACTGGTGTGGTTGTACTAAACACCGACGATGTCAGTGAAGGCACAACTAATCAATATTTTACTAACACACGTTGGGATAATAGATTAGCTGCCAAAACAACTGACAACTTGAATGAAGGTACTAATAACAAATATTTCAGCAACACGCTAGCTCGTAACGCAATGGCAGCTGGTACTGGTTTAAGTTATAACAGTTCAACTGGTACATTCAGCTTGAACACCAGTACAGACAATGTTACTGAAGGTGGCACAAACTTATACTATACAAATGCACGTTTTGATACACGACTAGGACAAAGCAACTTAAATGCATTTGCTGACGTTACTAATACAACCCCAACAGCAGGACAAGCACTTGCTTGGAATGGCAGTGCTTGGGCTCCAACAACCATCAGTTCGAGTGGTGGTGGTGGCAGCAGTTCTGGTATCTTCCGTGCTGCGGTTCAAGTTGAATACGATGCATCAGGTAACCTATCAAGTGTTAACGTATTGAATGGTGGTATCAGTGCTGTTATTGCTACAGCAACAAGTACAACAGCTACAGTAACATTTACATTTACAGGTAGCGTGTGTGCGCCATTGAATATTCAAGTATATGGTTATCAACGTGCAAGCAATGTATTTGTAACACGTAGCATTGGTAGTGACTACTCTGCAAGAACTCTTGCAGGCGGTGGCAGCTCAGGCGCACCAAGTGCGTTCTCCGCATTTGATGCAAGTGCAAATACAATGACATTGAGTTTAACAAAGGCATTAACTGGCGCAACAGCCGCTGTGGGTCAAACGACACATTGCGTGGTACAATTTTTATTAAGTAATGTATAAAGGATAATAATGTCAATTAATGCTTGGAAAACTAGCTTCATTGGGTTAAACAAGCCAGCTAAGGTGCTATCTGGTACAGCTGATTCTTTCAGTACTGTAGCACTTTGGCCACATGCCAACGCCAGCGATGATCCATATTGGGCTGGCGGGTTGAATCCACAATATTATCGTTGGGAAGTGACATTTACTGTTCAAGATAGAAACCACGGCAGTAACCTTACTCGTGTTCCTTTTAGCTTTAATGCTCAGGACATTGAAGTAGGTGATTTTGTGGCAGGTGCGCTGGATGGCAAGGTTTGTCAAATTATGAGCATCAGCGAAAAAGGCAATAATACTTTAACTGCTGTTTTAGAAGATAGATTACGTTATAATACATTTAGAGATCCAACAGGCTTTGGCTTGTTTGGTACTCCGGGTCCTGTTATCTTTTTCCAAATTAATGAACTGGGTTTCCCTATGTTGGATCCTATTCCAGGAGATGCAGCTGCAGATTTCTTTACCAACGTAATGAGTAGATTCCAATATATGAATCCGTTGACAAATTACTTGTTGGAAAAACCCAACCACGGATTTGAACAAGGCGACTCAGTTTGTATCGAAGATGGAGAGTTTACACTCAGTGATCCAAACAACATTGATCGTTTTATTGGCACAGTGGTTTATCCTGGTCCAGGCCCTGATCAATTTATTTTACGTCCGGCCAACGGTATCATTGACTTTGTCCCAGGACTGCCTGGCAACGTAGGTGATTACCTGTATCCCAGTTTAGATGGCAGCGGTAATTTAACTGCCAGTGACGCAAGCCGACGTCCAATTTACATGAAGATTGCAGACCCTATCCTAACGTCAACTACAGGAACAGGTATTGATCCCATTGGTAACGATGGCGACATCATTGAAATCAACAGAACTCAAATTACACTGTCAAGCGGCAACGGAACATATTCAGTGGAAGATGCAGTTGCTTTAATCAATGAACATACTGTTGAACATAAAGTTACTGCGGTCAAGGTAGGTGCTGCCACTGAAGTATTCAGTGATGTTGCAGGCCAAGGCAGTGCATATGGT
>Ga0209188_1003428_pt1 | contig 10982 bp, 7 predicted proteins | sample C_130625_EF_Meta_FD_187307 | JGI IMG/M metagenome (GOLD analysis project Ga0209188, IMG submission 187307) | Freshwater microbial communities from Lake Croche, Canada to study carbon cycling - C_130625_EF_MetaG (SPAdes) (version 2) | ecosystem: Environmental > Aquatic > Freshwater > Lake | place...
AAAAAAAATAAGCCAACTTTTTTTTTTTGGACATTTTTAAAATGTCCAATTTCAAAAAGTACGAGGTAAAGTTTTCGGAAAAAACGCGTTGTTACTGAAATGCAGTAAATACCAATATTTTAATTCCGTGTTGTTAGCATAACAATTTTCGGCAAAATCGCCCGGCATTTTTTCTATTACCATTTTAGGATAACAGAAAAAATGCCAAAAACAGCCGATAATTTTTATTGTGAAAAATGTGACTTTATATGCAGTAAATCTAGTAATTGGGCAGCACATCTGTCTACTCGTAAACACCAAATGGTAAGAAATGATAACTCAAAAACTGCCGAGAAAAATATACACTGTATATGCGGTCGTAGTTTTAGTTTTACATCCGGTTTAAGTCGTCATCGTAAGACATGTTCATTTGTACAATCAAGTGAGCAAATCGAAACATCAGAATCTGTTACGACGACCACGAACATAAATACCGAAATTATATCCGAAATATTGAAACAAAATAGTGAATTTAAAACGCTTTTGATTGAACAGCAGAATAAAATTATGGAACAGAATACGAAAATAATGGAGATGGCAAAACCGACCAATGTAATAACCAATAATACGACAAATAACACGCAATTTAATTTAAATGTTTTCTTGAATGAAACGTGTAAAGACGCGCTCAATATGGTGGATTTTGTTAATAACATTAAATTGGAAATCAAAGATTTAGAGAACGTAGGGCATTATGGATATATTGAAGGAATAACCAATATTATTATGAAAAATTTAAATACTATTGAAGTAAGTAAACGCCCAATACATTGTACTGATTTAAAGCGCGAAACTATGTATATCAAAGATGACGATAAATGGAACAAAGACAATGCCGAGAAAACGAAATTAAAAAAACTAATCGGGCGTGTAGCAGATAAAAATTTACAGCAATTACAGCAGTGGAGAGAACTAAATCCAGAATGCTTGAACCCAGAACATCAAAAATACGATTTTTGTATTGATATGTATAAAAATGCTTTAGGGGGATACGGGGAAGAAGAACAAAATAAATTTGATGATAAAATTATTCGTAATGTAGCGAAACATGTTTTAGTTGATAAAAATACTCCATAAAAATAAATATTTATATAATATAGATAACTAATTTAACAATGGTAGCAACAGCATTAAAAGAAGCAGCGGGTAGTGAGGAATTAGATGAAAAGGAAGAAGAAGAAGCAGAGGCCGTGGCAAATGAAGGTGAAGGAGAGGGTGAAGGAGAGGGTGAAGGTGAAGACAAAGATGAAGACAAAGATGAAGACAAAGACAAAGACGAAGATAAAGATGAAGACAAGTCTGAAGGACATCACAATAAAGAAAAGGAAGATAGTTCGGATGATGAAGGTGATGAAAAAAGAGAACATCGTCACAAGCGTTCAAGTTCTGATGATGACGATTTAGCTAAGCGTGTAGCAAAAAAGGTTTTAAATAAAATAAAGGATTTTGTTATATTTCGTAACAATAGGTGTTCTGGAGGTGGTTCATTGAAGAAAAAAACGAGAACATCAAAACATAAGACAAAACGTTCGAAACGTCCTAAGAGGAAGACAGTTCGTAAAAGAAAAACAATTCGCAAAAAGGTTCTCAAAAGAATAACAATAAAGAAAAATTAAAATTATTTATTCATTAATTTTAATTTATAAACCGTTTTTATAATTAACAACATAAGGGTTACCCTGAAGAGCAGTTAATATATCACCATTTGTACGGTCCATTTGAATATTTTGATAAAGTTGGTCATGACCATGTAATTTACCCATATTTGATACATCAGGACTCTGAAAAGGCATAGTCGCTGCAACAGCACGTTTGTTTACTAAAAGTCCGTCGCGATTTGCCTGGGTCATATTAATATTACCGTTCATCAAACTCATGTTTCCAGGGACCATACGGCCATCTATAGTTGAACTTTTAATATCATTATTCCGTTGATTATATTCCGCTTCATAGGATTTCATTTGATTATAGCCACCCGCAATACCACTATATAAGAAATCTCCGGTTTCCGCGCGTGCTGTGTTAGCAACCTGATGGTCGGTAGTTTCATACGCACCACCGTTCTGATTACGATTAATATTACCAACATATTTGGAATTTTCGGTTGTTTCGCGATGCGTGGTAGCCAACTTATCACTGGGATTAAATATGTACGAATTGGAGACGCGGGTTCCGGGATTTTGATAAGGACGTAAATTACCAACTGTATTCTCTTTACGCGAAGGCCTTAAAATATCTAATAATGGAGCAACAGCTGCTCTTAGACCGCCGCTTACCATACCATAATAATCACCCTGTTTATTTACGGTACGGTTATTTGGATAAGCAAATTTAGAGCGCATTTCGTAATCCCCTTCGGCGGCATAATTACGACCCTGTGCATTAGCAGGACCAATCGGGACTTCTCCTAATTCAATATTATGCGACGGCATAAATTCACCACTTACATATTCTCCACTAATATGATGACCGGCTCCGCCAATATAATCTGTAGTATTATTTTGACGAGACGTTTCACGGTCAACCGGAATAGAGCGCATAGTTTGACCCTTTTCAGCACCCGTTGTTGTCATTAAACGTGTCATCGAACCTTGATTATCAAACATTTCAAATGTACGGTCAGGACGGTGTTTCTCCATAATGCCCATCTGTTCTGTGGTAGAGCCATTTTGAATAAAGTTTGCAGCCGGTCCTTCGTGACCGTATAACATATTTCCACTAGCTTTTGGCTTATTTAATACACGTAATTCATCTACTCCGCGGTCAAGCCATTGGTCACGCATCATCATACCATTATTAAACCCATTTGCGCCTTCATTAGTATAGCCAAGCCCGAGACCAGGGGCGACCTGTTTCTGTTCAAAAGGATTTACGTTGCCCATACGCATACTGGGATTAACACGACTCTGAAAGAAATCACTATTATTGGGTGCACCATAAGCCCACTGTTCGTTATCAGATGGTTTGAACATTGGGGCGACTTCGCGTTTAATTTGAACTTGTGAACCAGAACCCGTATAATTGTCTAAAACACTTTCATTCGAATTTGCGTTAATTTGTGAAGACCTAGTGTTACTTCCAAAAAAAGGAACCATATTATTATGCTGAAAGTAATCAGCACCGACTTTGTTTCCACTCAACGAATAATAAGATTCTTGTGACATAGGGCTAGTATCCGATGCATAGCCGGGTTGATTTGGAGTAGTGCTTTGATTATTAGTAACGTTACTATTTAATACAATAGCGGCAACAGATTCTGGGTCAAAAAATTTATCAGTATAAACACCACCCGCACTATTAAATTTATTCACAGTAGATAATTCACTCGTTAAATCAGTTTCATTAAAAACAACAGGCAACTCACTTGGAAAATTTCGGTTTGGAATATCAATATTGGGTAAAGATTTTCTTTTTGATTGAAAGTTCTCCTTTTTACTTTGACTGTTGATTAAATATAAAGACGATAAAGCAAATAACGGGATAACCATTTCCATGTTAGTTAGAATATATAATTATATTAGAATTATATATTAATTTTTATCGGCATGGATATTTCTAAATTGCATTTTACTAAAAGGGATTATATTCTCATATCAAATCGTTTGTTTACTATAATGGGTTTTGCCGATAAAAAAGGATATCTTTGAGCAGCAGATTGAATCGCACCTAACCAAATGTCTTTGTCGTTCCATTTACCTCCAGATTCGGGATTACATAAAACAATGGCCGGATTCGGCCAAACAATTGTTTCGTTCGTTGCTACAACAATGATAAGATGTTCTCTATTATATGTTTTTTCTAATATTTGCTTTACAATAAGTGCATTTTCATATTTGTCGCGATATAAAATAATAATAGGTTTTGATTTATCTGCCATCACATTTCGAAAGCGTTCGATGCGCCGGCCATATTTTTCGGAAACTTGTTCGGTATATTTGTACCAATCATCTTCAACCAAACGTCCAGCGATAAAACCATCAGCCGAACATTTAAAATTGGACAATAACTTTACAGGATAATCATGGGGATATCTAATACCATATTCGTCAATAACATTACGTTTCATTTCGTCTAAATGAACATTTTTATGAAACATAGTAAAATCCGTTTGTAAACAAGCAGATAGGGCTTTAAATGGTGTTTCTGTCCAATCAAACGGATGAGACCCGGTTCTCAAATTAAGGTCTTTCAAAACAAGGGCGCTAGAACATTCATTTCCAAGAGATAAATAATTAAATTCCATTAAATAATCAAGTTATAAAAATCGCTGCATATTAAAGAGTTTCCTTTGAAATTATGGACAAATCTGGTATCTCTGGTACATAATTGTCTTTTTCTAAAATACGAGTTTGAATATCGTATTGAAATGGTCGTTCTAAACCCGCTTGAGGATTTAAAAATGGTTCTTCCCAGCGTTTTTGTTCAACCTCACGGAATGTCCATGCTGGAAGTGATGCGCGGCTTTCCTCTACGTAAGGTGCCTGGATTTTGTAGGTTGGTTTAGAGGGTAATTTTTCGTATTTAGTGTAATTATTAACATCAATATAATCTTTGTTCAATTTACGTGTCATTCCGCGTAAATCATTTTCTTGGCTAATCATTTTATTATCAAAATTTGCGCCCCATCCTTGAAGACGAAGCTGTGTTTCTTGCGAAAACGGTAGGTCAAGACCTGTACCCGGACTATTTAACTGATACATACCCGCGTAAGTACTTTGCTGAAGTTGCTTATGTATACGATTTGGGTCATCATGAAATCTAGTAAATGCCATTTATATAATAGTCTAGTAAAAAAAAATGTATTAATACACATATTGTAAATCAAATGTTTTCGATTTGTGTTCTAGGTAAATTGCTTTGAGTCCCTCGAAACGATGTGCGATGTAAATTGGTAATACCATGTTTTTGAATACCTTCTAAATGTGCCTTGGTTCCATATCCCATATTTGTATGTAGTTGATATTGTTCTTTTAATAAAGGGTATTTTTCGCAAAGAGCGCCGATATATTCATCCCGTGCGACCTTGGCTAGTATACTAGCTGCGGCGATACCCATATAAGTAGCATCTCCCTTCTCTACGGTAATATGTGGTAATTCGACAATACAATTCGACTCGTCGTCGAAATAAGTATATGGTTTAAAATAATTACCATCGATTATTGCTAGGAAGTCGTTTTTTGTACCAGTATCAGCATTAATCTCTTGTATTAACGTGCTAATACATTCATGCATGCCTTGCATAACGGCCTGTAAAATATTGATTTTATCAACAATGTCATTTTCCACTGAGGCAATATGATAATAAAGGCAATTTTGTTTTATATATTCAGAAACGGTTTTTATTTTCTTTTTTGAAGAGAATTTTTTACTATCTTTTATTTGTGTTCCATCGAATGAACCATCTTTTGCTAGAACTACTGCCGCTATATATGTTCTGCCGAAAAGACATCCACGCCCAACCTCATCGATACAGATTTCGTAACTATTGTTTTGTTGATGATATAAACGGAGCATAATTTTTGTATGCAAGTTAATAAGTTTAACAAATTCAATTTTTATTATTTTTGGTAATTTAATACCACTTAATAATTTACACCGTTTTGTTAATATGGTGTAAAAGACAACATTTAGGATTTGTGTCATTACTTTGACAAACGCGTTTAAGTTAATTTACAAATTTAAAGGCAAAATTGTTCCGTTCTTTAAATCAATAAATGTTTATTTGATTAAATGCAATTATTAGGTAAAATCTCAAATATTTTTGCCTACTAAATATATATTATTAAATTTTTTAATGAGTGGTCCTTATACGTCTTCTTGTTCTAGTATAAATGTTGACTATGCTAAAGGAATTGTTTACAGTGCACTGTGCAGAAATAACCAGAGAGGAACGACTGATACTCGGTATTACCCACCTCCGGGTCAAACATGCAATGAAATTTCTAATAAAAATGGCTACTTATATTGTTCAGGTGACTTAGTGGACATACCATGTCCAGCAGCAACTATTCCAAACCCATCTGCTGTTGTAAGTAAAAATTCGGTAACAATTACAGAAAATAATGCACCGGGTTCCCCATTTTTATTTGATTATAAGATTGATAATGCAAAAGGAGGAACTTTTACTTTAACAAATGGTAATTCTAGTAAGACATTGGATAATCTAGACCCTGGAACATATAAAATTAACGCAACTTCAAAGTATGCAGCTACACCCTCTGAATGTAAGGGAACTCCGCAACAGTCAAAAAATGATGTAGAGTTTATTATTGAAAAACAACCATGTCCAGTAGCACCCATGCCAAATCCATCTGTTACTATAAATGGAACTTCTGTTACAATAACTGAAAATAATGCGAATGCTCAAAATTCTTTATTTTCGTTTGATTATTCTATTCCCGGATTAGATGGAGGAACCTTTACTTTGACAAATGGTAATGCAAGTAAGAGTTTAACTGGACTTGCTCCACTAAAAACATACATAGTTAATATATCATCAAAGTATACAACTCAACCTACTAATTGCATAGGAAACCCGGGACAAACAACCAGTATAAATTTTACTACAGAGTATCTAAAAATCCCTACTCCAACGCAAACTAGGACAAATACCCCAACCATAACAAATACTATAAGTCCTACTCCGAGTGTATCTCCATTTTGCGTAGAAGCAACAAATAATGTAAAAAGCTTTAACGAGTCAACCGGCGAAATGAATTTTATAAACAATTATTATCCTACAGGTCAATGTATTTCATATAAAGGAAAGCAATATAAAATAAATAATACGGTGCCGTTTACACTTTTACAAGATTCTGACAAAGAGGGATTTGTTGAAGGTGCATTTGTTGTTCCTTTTCAACCAACAATGACTCCAACTCCAAGTGGTACATATACTAATACTCCCACTAGGACAATGACTAATACTCCTACAGGAACATATACTAATACTCCAACAATGACTAATACACCTAGCGGAACATATACTAATACTCCCACTAGGACAATGACTAATACTCCAACGGGAACATATACTAATACTCCCACTAGGACAATGACTAATACTCCAACGGGAACATATACTAATACTCCAACGGGAACATATACTAATACTCCCACTAGGACAATGACTAATACACCTAGCGGAACATATACTAATACTCCCACTAGGACAATGACTAATACTCCAACGGGAACATATACTAATACTCCAACGGGAACATATACAATGACTCCAACTATGACGCAAACACCAACACCAACTATGACACAAACACATACCCCAACTAGAATAATTACAGGAACACCAACTATGACACAAACACAGACCCCAACTAGAACAATGACAGGAACACCAACTATGACACAAACACAGACCCCAACTAGAACAATGACAGGAACACCAACTATGACGCAAACACCAACATCAACTATGACACAAACACAGACCCCAACTAGAACAATGACAGGAACTCCAACAGTAACAAATACAATGACTCCAACTATGACGCAAACACCAACACCAACCAGAACAATGACAGGAACACCAACTATGACACAAACACAAACCCCAACTAGAACAATGACAGCAACACCAACTATGACACAAACACAGACCCCAACTATGACACAAACACAAACCCCAACTAGAACATTGACAGGAACACCAACTATGACACAAACACAAACCCCAACTATGACGCAAACACCAACGCCAACTAGAACAATGACAGGAACACCAACTATGACACAAACACCAACGCCAACTAGAACAATGACACAAACACCAACAATGACAGCAACACCAACTATGACGCAAACACAGACCCCAACTATGACGCAAACACTAACACCAACTAGAACAATGACAGCAACACCAACTATGACGCAAACACAGACCCCAACTATGACACAAACACCAACACCAACTATGACGCAAACACCAACACCAACTAGAACAATGACAGGAACACCAACTATGACACAAACACCGACACCAACTATGACGCAAACACAAACACCAACTATGACACAAACACCGACACCAACTATGACGCAAACACAGACACCAACGATGACGCAAACACAGACACAAACACCAACACCAACTAGAACTATGACCCCGACACAAACACCAACCCCAACACAAACAATGACCCCAACCCCAACAATTACACCAACCCCGACGCCAACAATTACACCAACCCCGACGCCAACAATAACTCCAACTCGAACCCCAACTCCTACACCAACGCCAACATATAGCTACAAAAAAGTAACACCAGGAAACGAATTACATAGCTGGGAATTGATACCATCTATTACCTTTCCTAGTCAGCAAATACCAACATTAGCACCAAATAATTTATCTGATATTTTAAATAACATAAATAACGTACCATCTGATGTAAATATGGCACTAACAAGTCCTAATGTAAATGATGTTTTATCAACAGATAATTCAAATTTTCAATATACACCTTCTAATTTTTCAATAACGGACGGAAATTATTCTACTGACTTACAAAATTGTAAAGCACTAATATCATCTATGCTGGCAGACCCAACAGTATCTTCTTTACAATTAAATACCAACCCTAAAATTTTACAATGTTTTGATGGTCCAGGACAATCATTAACCTTAGACGATGGCAGAGTTGTATATGCTGAAATAAATAATAAAAACATAACACCAACACTAACAATGGAAAGTTTTAAAGAGGGTGTCGATTCAGAAGAAAAGGTGCCATTGATTTTGTCAATTAAAAAAGGAGAAAAAATAACTACTCCCGTGAACACCAGTATAGGAATCAGGATTTTTACAGATAAACAACAAGACAATACAGATGTCGATGGACAATTATTTAAGAGCGATACAGTTTTTCCAAACATGCACGTTCCAGAACAACAAACTTTTCCTATACAACAGTCTATTTCATCAAATAATGTAAACAATACTATACTACATAATAATAATAATAATGGTGGACTATCAGTAAACGCATATCAAACAAATAACTACAATAGTCCAGACGGAGGATTAGCATCAATATCTGGGAACAAAGCAGACGTTTCGTTTCCTAGCGACCCAAGCCCGCCAGATTTTTACTCTTATTTTGGATTACTAGGAACAAAGGGCTCTGATTATGTACCAACAAACACAATATCAGAAACAAACAAAATGTTGGGACGACTACAATATGTACCACCACCTTTACCCCCGGCGTTTGATTTTTCTTATTTTGGTAGTTTAAAAAGTCACGGTATTGATAATGTAATGCCTGTAAACGCATTACAAGGGTCTTTTACTTTTAATGAAAAAATAGTACGTGATGACATAGTAGATGAAGTCAAATTGACAAATCGCGAAGATTATTCAATGATTCGATAATGATTTAGGATAACGTCGCAAAGCAACTTATAATAGATTGAAATTGCAAAGTTATATTTGCTAATAATTTTACCTAATAAATATATATATATATTAATTATTCAAATGTGTTCTAATCTTAAGATGGCTCCTAATGGATATGATATAGCTAGTGCTAGTTGCAAAATGTTTAATAATACATACAAACCGGTTTCTTATACGGCGCCGGCTGGTTATAAATGCCCTTCAATTGGTTGGAACCCCGTTACTGGAGTTATGGGATGCAGCACAGGTTTGGTACCACTAGGGCCCCCACCATGCCCCGTAGCGCCCTGGCCGAGTCCATCTTTTATATTAGATGGAACTTCGGTTACTATCACAGAAAATAACGCAAATTCATCAAATTACAAATATTCATTTACCTATATAGGATTACCAGGAGGGAATTTCGTTTTGAAAAATGGTGACGCAAGTAAGACTTTAAAAAATCTAAGTCCGGGAACATATAAATTTTATGCAATTTCAAGTTATACAACTCAAGACAACACTTGTACGGGAAATACGGGACAATCAAGCAATTACCAAGAGTTTACAATACAAAAACCAGTATGTCCAGTAGCACCCCGTCCTGATCCATCTGCAACGGTATCCGGAAATACTGTAGTTATCACAGAAAAAAACGCAAATTCGTCAAATCCACAATATTCATTTACTTATACAGGATTACCAGGGGGAAACTTCGTTTTGAAAAATAATGACGCTAGTAAGACTTTGCGTGATTTAAGTCCGGGAACATATACAATTAACGCTAGTTCAAGTTATACAACTCAAGACGGCACTTGTACGGGAAATACGGGACAATCGACCATTTTAGATTTTATTATTGAAAAACCAGTATGTCCAGTAGCACCCCGTCCTGATCCATCTGCAACGGTATCCGGAAATACTGTAGTTATCACAGAAAATAATGCAAATTCGTCAAATCCACAATATTCATTTACTTATACAGGATTACCAGGAGGGAATTTTATTTTAAAAAATGGTGACGCAACTAAGACTTTGCCTAATTTAAGTCCGGGAACATATACAATTAAAGCAAGTTCTAGTTATACAACTCAAGACAACACTTGTACAGGAAATACGGGACAATCGACCATTTTAGATTTTATTATTGATAACCCACCAATTCCAACCCCAACTTATAGCCCAAGTGGTACTTATACACTTACAAGGACAATGACTAATACTCCTACAGGAACTTATACCAATACTCCTACTGGAACATATACAAATACTCCTACAAGAACATATACTAACACACCTACAGGAACTTATACTAACACTCCTACAGGAACTTATACTAACACTCCTACAGGAACTTATACTAATACTCCTACAGGAACATATACTAACACACCTACAGGAACTTATACTAATACTCCTACTGGAACATATACCAATACTCCTACAAGAACTTATACCAATACTCCTACAGGAACATATACTAACACACCTACAGGAACTTATACTAACACTCCTACAGGAACTTATACTAATACTCCTACAGGAACAT
>Ga0209188_1003430_pt1 | contig 10974 bp, 7 predicted proteins | sample C_130625_EF_Meta_FD_187307 | JGI IMG/M metagenome (GOLD analysis project Ga0209188, IMG submission 187307) | Freshwater microbial communities from Lake Croche, Canada to study carbon cycling - C_130625_EF_MetaG (SPAdes) (version 2) | ecosystem: Environmental > Aquatic > Freshwater > Lake | place...
ATCGTTCACGCGATGACTTCGGCGGTTTTAGCCTGCGGTGGAAACATTATCGAGAATCAGCAATTTACTGATCCGACCACCAACACCTTTGTAATGCGTACTCGCTTTGAAACTTCACAAGGTCAAGCTGCAGCTGAAAAATCACTTAGGGACGGTTTAGCTAAATACAGTCCAGCCCTGCACATTCGACCTACTTCAGAGCGCCCTCGTGCCTTAGTTATGGTCACCAAAGAGAGTCACTGCTTAAGAGATTTACTTTATTTAAATGAACTCGGCGAACTTAAAGTTGAGATTCCATTAGTGATTTCAAACCACGAAGATTTGCGACAACTTGTTGAGTCACATGGCGTTAAATTCATGTATCTGCCAGGAGATAAGAAAGCACAAGAGGCTGAAATAATTAAGCAGATTGAATTGCTTAAAATTGATTTCGTAGTTTTGGCTCGCTACATGCAAATTCTCTCTGCTGATTTCTGTGATCGCATGCCTGGAAAAATTATTAATATTCATCATTCCTTCTTGCCAGGTTTTAAAGGTGCTAAGCCATATCACCAGGCACATGAACGTGGCGTGAAGATCATTGGCGCAAGTGCACACTTTGTAACCAGTGATTTAGATGAAGGCCCGATTATTGAGCAAGATGTTGCTCACGTAACGCATTTTGCAACTCCTGAAGAGCTAATTGCAATTGGTCGCGATATCGAACGCCGAGTACTAGCAAAAGCAGTAAAGCTCTACTCCGAAGATAAAATCTTCGTGGTTGGTAAGCGCACTGTCGTTTTTGCTTAAAATCTAAAACCCTTAGATCTCAAAATGTGTGTCCCCGGCGGGAGTTGAACCTGCGACCTACCGCTTAGGAGGCGGTTGCTCTATCCACTGAGCTACGGGGACTTAATTAATAGGTGAAATCTACCCGTCGCTAAGGCTTGTAAATACAGGGTTGGCAGATCACGCTCATGAGGGTAGCCTCGGCCTTCTACCGAGATGGAGTTTTTTCCTCATGAGAGGCCAACAATGAAAGCGCTAGTAATAGGCGCTGGTGGCGTCGGTAGAGCAATTGCAAACATCGCATCCCGCAGAAGTTTTATCTCTTCTATGGTCATTGCCGATCGCAATTTTGCTCGAGCCGAAGAAGCAGTCGCCCGCGTCAAAGATGCCCGTTTTTCTGCAGCTGAAGTTAATGCTGCCGAACTTGAAGATATTCGTGCGTTAATTCGCAAAGCAAAGCCCGATGTTGTGATCAACGCAGTTGATCCACGTTTCGTAATGCCGATTTTTTTAGCTTGCGAAATTGAAAACACTAACTACATTGATATGGCGATGTCATTATCGCGCCCACATCCGCATTACCCAAACACTGAAACTGGTGTGAAATTAGGTGACGAGCAATTTGCACGTGACTGGAACTGGGGCGAGCGCGGAATTTACGCACTCGTTGGCATGGGTATCGAACCTGGCATGAGCGATGTTTTTGCTAAGTACGCATCTGACTATTTATTTAGTCGTTTAGATTCAGTAACTGTTTTTGATGGTTCGAATTTAACGGTTGAAGGTTTTGACTTTGCGCCATCATTTTCGATTTGGACAACGATCGAAGAGTGTTTGAATCCACCACTAATGTGGGAAGACGGTCGTGGTTGGTTTACGACTGAACCATTTAGTGATTTAGAAGTATTCGATTTCCCAGAAGGTATTGGGCCAGTTGAATGCGTAAACGTTGAGCATGAAGAAGTAGTGCTTATCCCCCAAAAAGTTGATGCGAAAAAAGTTGCCTTTAAATACGGCCTAGGCGCGCAATTCATCACAACTTTAAAGACAATTCATATGCTCGGAATGGATCGCAAAGATACGGTTGATGTGCAAGGTGTTGCAGTTTCACCCCGTGATCTATTAGCAGCTGCGTTGCCAGACCCAGCAACACTTGGTTCACGCATGAAAGGTAAAACTTGTGCCGGAACTTTGGTGAAAGGGCTAGATAAAGAAGGTAAGCCGCGTGCTGTATATATGTACAACGTGGTTGATAACGCATGGTCAATGGCTAATTACGGAGATCAAGCAGTTGTTTGGCAGACCGCAATTAACCCGGTTATCGCAATGGAGCTAATCCATAAAGGTATTTGGCAGCCAGATGGCGTTAATGGCCCAGAGTGGTTTGATGCAAAGCCATTCTTAGATTTGCTCGAGGAATATGACAGCAGTTGGCATATCCGCGAAGAATCAACTGATGGCATAGTTCCTGACGATGCGGCTTCGCTCGCATAATTGAATTGGTGGAGATCATGAGTAATCAAGGCAATCAAGTTAATAAGGATAAGTGGGCGCTAGTAACTGGTGCTACTGCAGGAATCGGTGAAAGTTTTTCGCGCTTACTTGCTGACAAAGGTTTTAACTTGATACTAGTTGCTCGTGATCTGCCTCGATTAAATGAACGCGCTGCTGCGTTAGAGGCAAACTATAAAATCGAAACTAAAGTCATTGTAGCCGACCTAGCAACTGACTCTGGTTGTAAATTAATTGAAGATTTCATTGAGACCAATGAAGTTGAAGTGTTGATTAACAATGCTGGCTTCGGAATTAATAAATCTTTCTTAGTAAGCGACATGGCTGCCGAGCAACAAATGTTTGATGTTTTAGTTCGTACTCCAATGCGCTTAATGCATGCAATCTTGCCTAAGATGAAAGAACGTAACTCGGGCACCTTGATTAATGTTTCATCTGTAGCGGCCTGGATAGCAGGTGGCACATACAGTGCGAGCAAGTCTTATTTGACTGTTCTAACCGAATCACTAAATACCGAGCTAGCTGGAACAAATGTAAAAGTGTCTGCGCTTGCTCCTGGGTTTACGCGAACTGAATTTCACCAACGCGGGCGAATGAAAATGAGCAGTTTGCCAGAATTCATGTGGCTTAATGCCGACGTACTCGTTGCAAAAGCTTGGTCAGATGCACAAAAAGGTGCTGCAATTTCAATTCCTGGCTGGCAATACATTCTTTTGAGTTCTTTTTTACGCTTCGGTCCAAGACCGCTTGTTCGCAAACTTGGCATGAACGTTCGTGTCCGTCAGCGCAATAAATAAAGTCTCACACCAATTTCGCAGGCATTTCCCGCGTTACAGGCAGGTCCTTTTAATCTTTTTCGGTAAGATCAGGACATAATCTATGGAGGTCAATATGTTGCGCAAGGTTTCTACTCTCTCTATCGCTGGGGCGCTTATCGCCGGGATGCTGCTTTCAACACCCGCCTATGCCGCTGTTAGCAATGGCTCAACTTGTACCGTCGTTAACAAGACCACCAAAGTGAACGGTTTTACTTACAAGTGTGTGACCGCAGTTAAAACTTCGGTGACACTTGATGGCACAAAAACTACTGTTTACCTGCCAGCAACAGCCGCTACCAAGAATGCAAAAAAGTACTATTTGGCAGTTGACTGCATTACTGAATCAACTTCATATACAAAGTCGGCCAAGGAATTCGCAGCTCTCGAAACAAGCACTGCCGCCGCACTTATCGATATTGATGCCCAGATTGCGACTCAAAATACTGCCAGCGCAAGTGTTCAAGCTCAGATTGATGCGCTCACTAAGGAAAATGCAGATCTGACACTTAAGATCAAGGAACAACAAGATTTAATTCCAATTGCTCAAAATGAAGTCACTGATCTAACTGCAAAAATTGCGGTAGTAAGTAAGCAAATTGATGATTTTACCGTGATTTTAAATGATTCAAAATTAAAGCTAACAACACTTAAAGCAGATACAGTAAATGCAGCTAAGAACGCAACAACAATTACTAAATTGGCAACTGCAATTAGTCAGCTATCTAGTTCAATTACTTCCTTGAAGACTTCAAATTCTTCATCAAAAATGCAAATGCAATCTGTTAACGGTTCTATTAGCAAGTACAACTCATCGATCATGCAGTTAAAAAGCACAATTTCCAAAAATCTAGCTTCGATCGAAAGCGCTAAGAAGATCAGTTCAACAATTGCTACGCTAACTAAGACAAAAGAATTGACAGCTAGTCAGTTAAAGCAAGCAAAGGATGCACTTGCGCAGACTATGAACTCACGAAACCTGCTTTGCAGCTCAGGTTTATAAGTAACTAGTTAGAAGAATAGGGCTGACCAGGTAACTCTGGTTAGCCCTATTCTTTTCCCCTTTCAAAAGTATTTACAGTTTTGAAATGGCTATCAATAAATTTTTTCGAATTGGTAGCTTTATTATGGTTTTCGCTACCTTTATTTCTGGTTCATATTCGAGTAGCCCTGACTTACTCACTGATCTACTGCTCTATAACGCTGCCCCGCTTGCGTTACTTGCCTTGAGTATTTCTGCTTTGAAAGGTGAGGATTTACGTACCCGTCTTTCACTTGAATTAGCGCTTTTTTTCTGGCTCCTAGGGTCGGTGATTTCCTCATTGACTGCCGTGTACTTGCTTGGCTACAACCTGCAAGTTATCTCTGATTTTCTCTATTTACTTTTCTATCCGTTTATATTTATCGCAATTCCACGTTTGCTTAGTACAAATACAACCAGCACAGTTCTAGAAAATATCGATGCTGCAATTGTGGCGTTGGGAGTTAGCGCACTTGCAGCAGCTTTGCTTATGAAGCCAGTATTACCCAATTATGATGGCAATCAGCTAGAGACATTTTTTGCAATTATTTATCCGGTTGCAGACATTGTCCTTATCGCGCTAATAATATCACTCAACCCATTTCACCGGATTAATTGGCGAAACTTCATTCTCTCACTTGGGGTCTTCGCTTTCGCAGCTGCAGACTTCATAAATCTTTGGTTAAGCAGTAGCGGTAAATATAGATTTGGAAGCTGGACTGATTCGCTTTGGCTGATAGCACTACTTCTTATTGTTGAGTCTTTGTGGCACAAGCGTGATGAAAGTGAATCACGTTCCCCAACGCATCCGGTTTTAATTGCGGTGGCTGTTCTATTTAGTGCGGTGCTTTTATCCATACTTGCACTGAAGCCAGGATATTTGCCTGGATTTATAGTTGGTCCAGCAATCGCTACTCTATTTCTTGCTTTCATTCGAATGGTTGTTGCACTCCGACAAGCTCAAGATATTGGCACCGAACGCACTTTAGCTCGCACTGATGAATTAACCGGGTTGCCTAATCGTCGGAAATTTATGGCCGAACTAATTGAATTCTCCAATAGCCAAGGAGCGTTATTGCTTTTAGATCTAGATGGCTTTAAACCAATTAATGACAAATATGGCCACGAAGTTGGCGATCAACTATTGCGTGCAGTTTCTCAACGATTCCGCCGGTCACTACCAAGTCATTCCACGCTTGCCCGATTAGGTGGTGATGAATTTGGAGCACTTATTTCCGGTGATTTTGAAAGCACTATGGAGGCAGCTTTGGCTCTTCATGCCAGTGCTAGTTACCCATTTTCGATAGCCGGTGAAACAATCATGATTGGCGTCAGCGTTGGTTTTGTAACAAACGATGGCACCCGCGACATGATGCATCGCGCAGATCAAGCGATGTATAAAGCTAAACGCGAGGATCTAGGGGTTTGTCAGCTTTGATTTCAGCTAAGCGCTCTAGTGAATCCAGGCGTTCAGCAGCATGGTCAACTATTCGCTCTGCATAGCCGTTACTGTATCCATCTAGATAGAGCCAAGGTTCATGAATTTCAGCTGCTGACAAATGCGCGAGTTCTGGCACAAACTTTCGGATGTAATCACCTTCAGCATCAAAGCGTTTACCTTGCTCAATTGGGTTAAAAACTCGGTAGTAAGGCGAAGCATCGGTTCCGCATCCAGCAGTCCATTGCCAACCGTGTGAATTCGATGCCACATCAAAATCAATTAAGTGCTGACCAAAGAATCGAGCGCCATGTTGCCATTCCAAATGTAAATCTTTTACCAAGAAGGATGCCACCACCATACGTGTGCGATTATGCATCCAACCAGTTTGCACAAGTTGTCGCATTGCAGCATCTACAAATGGATAACCAGTATTACCTTCGCACCAAGCGCTAAATTTTGAATCGGGTTCGTCGTAACGCATTTCTTTAAAACGCGGAGCGTAGTAATCCCAAGTTGTGTGAGGGTTGTGGTGCAAAACATCTGCATAAAACTCGCGCCAAGCAATTTCTTTGCGGAAAACATCGTGCGATTTGCTATCGCCCAACTTTGCTAACAATGTACGTGGGTGGATTTCGCCCCATCGCAAGTGGGCACTCAGTCGACTGGTGCCATCAACACCAGCAAAATTTCTATTCTCGTCATAAGAATCTAAACCATTAGCTTGAAACTCTTGCCAACGATCAAGAGCTGCACCTTCGCCTGCCAAAGTTTTCAGATCACTTTGCCAATCAGGAAAATTACGGTCACCAGCAAATGGCTCAGCAGCCTTGATTTGCTTAGGTTTTTCAGCTGGTGCACGCCAACCATGAGTGCACCAACCTCGATAAAACGGCGTATAAACGCGATAGGGAGTGTCATCGCTTTTTCTAACTCTGCCAGGTGCAACTGCGTAAGGGCTACCTGTTTGGGTTAACTCAATTCCGCTGGCAATAACTTTTGCATCGCGAGCCACACCATATGGAGTGTAATCAGCACTTACATGCACGGAAGTTGCTTCATACCTAGTAATTACATCTTTAAGCACTTCACTTGGTTCGCCAGCAATTACCAGTAACTTTTCACCCAGCGATTTATCCAATGATTTTAGGCTGTCGGCTAAATAGGCTAAACGGTAAGAACCAGATTTACTAGCAATCCGGTTATCCATAATAAAGAGCGGAACAATTTCATCGCTCGCAGCTATAGCCGCTACTAGTGCCGGATGATCAGAAATGCGCAAATCGCGGCGAAACCAAATGATCGCCCGCTTCTTTACATTCTCTGTTGTCATGGCATTATTCAACCACTATGGAGTTAATAAAGAGATATCAAGTTCGCGGCGTACCAGGTGAAGTCAACCGAGTTAATTTCGCTGGACGCATAGTGGACTTCTGGATCCCGCGCGGAACTACCCAGCATCTACTGATCGCACATGATGGGCAAAATGTCTTTGACGGTAAGACTTCAACTCATCGCCGCAGCACCTGGGAGATGGCGCAAAGTGCAATCCGCGTTTCAGAGCACCTTGGCATCACTCCTCCAGCCATTATTGCAATCTGGCATAGCGGTAGTAAAGAAAATGAACATGGTCGGGTAAATGATTTGTCACCTCAAGGATTCTTTCAAGAAGATGTGGTTCCAGATGTGGCAGATGTGGTCAAGGCCAACATAATTAACTTACATGGGGATAAATACTTAGATACGATCTTTGATCAAATCATCCCTGAAATACTGGTGGCTCATGGGCTCGAAATACCTGTTGCAAATCGGGCGATGATCGGTGCGAGTATGGGCGGCCTATCAACCCTTTACGCTGGAATTCGACGCCCCGAGCAGATGGGCGCCTTACTAGCACTCTCACCGCATTGGCCCATTGGTGGCAACCCTTTAGTAGAACGCACTATCAAAGAACTACCAAAGCCTGGTAGTCACAAAGTCTGGATGAGCCGTGGAACAAAAAGTCTTGATGCAGATTATAAACCTTTTCAAGAATTAGCTGATCGATTAATGAAAGAAAAAGGTTATCGAGTCGGGCATGATTTTGTAACTAAGGTTTATGAAAAAACCGGCCATAACGAAAGAGCATGGAAAAGTTACTTAGACCAAGTTCTTAAGTTTTGGCTCGCTTAATTAAATTAGTAGCTAACTTTATATTTAACTATTTTAGAAACTGCGGTTTTATTCGCAGCGTTCTTAACTATTGAGACAAATTCTAAATTTGTGCCATTGGCGTAATTGCGAGGTTCTACAAAGACTCGATATAAACCAGCATCGGCAATCTCGCCTTTAACAGTTCGGTGATCTGAGGTTCCAATATTCACCCAGGTTTTACCAGCTTCGCGAACTAAGAAAGTAACTTGGTTATATTCATCGCCCTTAACTGTTGAGCTAATTTCCAAGAGGTAGTCCATTGCCGCATCGGATCGTGGAGCATTAAGGGACACTGCTGGTGCTAACTTGGCAGCGAACTTAGCTGAAGCTTTTAAAACTACAAAGCTGGTTGCGCCGACTTTTACCGTCAAACTAGAACCAGAAACTGAAGAAGAAACTGAAGAAGAAACTGCAGTTCCTAAAATAGCAGACCACTTTGAGCCGGCAGTACTCACGTTGAATTTAATTTCTTGAGCTGTATCGCCAGAATTAAATAAGACTGCGTACTCCTGGCCATTTAAATAACGAGTGGTTGCGAAAACTCCGCCATTAACGTAGCGAATTTGTTGAGTGCCAGATCGAAGTGCTGGATTAGCTTTAATGATTGCCTGCATCGCCGTAATTTGGTCTTCGAGTGGGTTCGAGACATCAAAAGCACTACGAGTACCAATTGGGTCCGAGCCAATGCGTTTTTCGTCTTGCCAGTACGAAACCAGTGTAGGGAACATGTCTTGGCGCGCGGCTTTGTCGCCGCCATTTCCAGTCATGCCCTTTTCGTCACCGTAATAAATAGCCGGCCCGCCACGAAGTAAGAAAAGAAGAGCGTTCGCTAATTTAGCTTTTGCCAATGCGTCAGCATCGCTGCTCGCAGCATCTTCTATGAACATTCCAATTCTGCCCATGTCGTGATTACCCAGGAAGGTAGTCAAACCGTAAGCCGAAGAATTAGCTGTTGTGTATAGATCGTCGGCATTAAAGAGTTCAACTAGTTTTTCGGCACCCTGACCACTTGTAATAAACGAAGTCACGTTACTTTGGAACGGGAAATCCAAGATCCCTGGAAAGGCTTGGGTACGCACAAACTGTGCAGTTGTCAGCGGGTTCGAATCATAAACTTCGCCATAAATTGGGAAGTCAGTTTTACCGGCAGCTTTCGCTGCTTTCAAAATTGCAGGAATGAATGCTTGCCAAAACTCTGGGTTCACATGTTTTGCGGTGTCGATTCGATAACCATCAATACCAAATTTAGAAATCCAAGTACTCCAGACATCGATCCAGCCTTTTACGACTTCTGGCTTTTCCGTAAATAAATCATCGAGGCCATAAAAGTCACCATCAAAGACTGATGTGCCCGACCAAACTGAGTCCCCTCGATTATGGTAATTAGTTATATCGTTTAAGAAAGCGGGCTTCTTAATATTTGCATCATGTGGGTCAACCGACGGCTTCTTTGCAAACGAAATATTTGCATCAAGTTTTGGGAAAGTATCCTTGCCCGCTACCGCTGCAACATCGAAGGCTTTTCCAGAAGCATCTAAATACGGCGCACTCTTCTGGCTTACATACGAATTGTTATCTGAATACTGAATGATGTCCGCCGTGTGATTTACGACGATATCGATAATCACTTTTAAACCGATTGCATGAGCTTTGACCACAAATTCTTTGAAGTCATATTCAGTGCCTAAATGTGGGTCTATTGTTGTGAAATCTAAACCCCAATAGCCGTGATACGCAGCTGAATTTCCCTGCATAGTCTGCTGTTTTACCGGCGGAGTTACCCAAATCGAAGTAAAACCCAGCTTTTTAATGCGGTCTAGGCTATTTGTTAGCCCTTTGAAATCGCCGCCGTGAAACATGCCAGTACTTGATGGGTCAAAACCGCTTTCATATGAATCAGGTTTTTGGCCACCATTGTCATTTGTCTTATCACCATTTGCATAGCGATCGGTCATCACAAAATAAGCGGATTCATCGCTCTGTGCTCCGCGCGCAATATTTGTGGCCAGGGCGGCAATATTTTCTGCAGCAGCCCCGCCGGTAATTGAAAAACCTAATATTGCTAACGTAAACAGCACAATTAATTTTTTCATTAAGCAACTTCCCAAACGGCGGCAATGCCATTCTTAGTTTTTAACTTTAAACGAGAACCCATTGCGGTTGGTCCAAAATGAGTTCCTATAATGGAATAGCCATAATTGCTCAAATCCACATCGAGTTTGGTTTTATCGCGCGCAACCAGAATTAATAAATTCTGATCAGTGGCTTCGCGCAAGAAAAGTAAATGATCATCTTGCACATCGACCCAACGCAATCCACCTTCAATTAGCGCTGGTGCAGTGCGGCGTAACTTAATTAATTCTTTCACTGAACTCAAAAAGTTATGATCCCAATTATGGGCATCGTCCCAAGTCATAGTGCGGCGACCGTCCTCGCCCCACGCACCTTCGAGACCAATTTCATCACCCGCAAAAATAGAAGGAACGCCTGGATAGGTAAGTAGTAAGCCCATCGCGGCAAGATGTTTTTCTTTGTCGCCACCGACAACATTGCGCATACGAGCAGTGTCATGCGAATCCAGCAAAGTCATGCTGTCAATTAAGTTGCGCCATGGAATTGAGGAATTAAATACAGTCATCGCTTTTACAAATTGCGCACCAGTTGTCTTTGGAATTGCAATCGGTAAGCCATGGAATCCGCCAGCTTCCAGTTTTGGATTGTGGTTAAACCAAGCCCAAAGCGGGCGCATGAAACCGTTGTAGTTCATGGTGCCATCCCAGCCAGTGCCGTTTAAATCGGTCGGCCACATGTCAGCATTTTCAGCTACTAACCAAGTATTTGGCTTCATGCTATCCATGGCACTGCGAATATCGCGCATAACTTCATCGTGCATATCGGCATCGCGATAGCGCCCAGTTTGGTTACCAACGTCGATCCGCCAGCCATCTAAGCCATATTTAGGCGATAGCCACTTTTGAATAACCGAGTTCTTGACCAAGTAAAAACGTTTGCGCAATTCAAGTGATGCAAAATTAAGTTTTGGCATTTGTTTAACTGCGTAGAAAGTTCCATAACCGAACATGGCTTTCTTGTCCCAGTAAAAGAACTTATTTTCTTTCGAGCTTTTTACTTTTTGGCCGCGCAAGAACCATGGGTGCTCGTTGCTGCAATGGTTAGTAGTGATGTCGCCTAATACTTTGATTTTTGCTTTCTTGGCTGCCTTCATA
>Ga0209188_1003431_pt1 | contig 10971 bp, 9 predicted proteins | sample C_130625_EF_Meta_FD_187307 | JGI IMG/M metagenome (GOLD analysis project Ga0209188, IMG submission 187307) | Freshwater microbial communities from Lake Croche, Canada to study carbon cycling - C_130625_EF_MetaG (SPAdes) (version 2) | ecosystem: Environmental > Aquatic > Freshwater > Lake | place...
AAGTTTCGTGCAATAACCGTATAATTTTGGTATATCCACTATAGTAGAAATGTTAGTTCTTATTATAAAATCGACTTTTATGCGTGGCAACAAGTATTCCAAAGTCCGGATCGTTTTATCCGTGATATTTAGTAATGACTCAGTACCCTTTAAATAAATCATATCGTTCTCTATTTCAACATCATTGTCTTGAAATTTGCGAAATGTAATAAAATAATAATGAACGCATGGATACTGCGTTACATATGCTCGTTGTATCTCCAACATTTCACGATATTCGTCGGTTTCGGAATAAATGGATAAAATCAAAATTTCCATTTCTAGTAATTAACTAAAAATTCTTTATGTTATTAATTTGATAAAGTGGTGTAAACATCATTTTCTATTGAAAACGGTTCATTACAAATAAACACAAAATTGAATTATATAAAAACAATGTATATAATTCAACATAATCAGTACGTCGCATAATGTCTAAAATTACTAATCCTGAAAAGTTTCGTCAACAAATTCGGAATCGTTTTGAAACATTAGTAGAGGATGAAACAATAGCCAATAATCTAGAACGTGGCGTATATAATTATGCAATCAAAGAGGCGAACTCGAGAAAGATTGTGAAAAAGTGGGAAAACGGACAGTTTTCGCAATTATATGTGGACCGATTGCGTACCTTATATATCAATCTTAAAACACCGGATCTCCTACAACAGATCAAATCGGGCGAAATTGGGATACAATCGACCGCAACGATGACGCATCAAGAAATGAAACCCGACCACTGGCATGTTTTAATAGAACAAAAGATCAAACGCGATGCGTCTAAATATACTATGAATATTGAGGCATCTACCGACATGTTTACGTGCAAGAAATGCAAGTCGAAACGGTGTACGTATTACGAATTGCAGACGCGTAGTGCAGATGAACCTGCCACAATTTTCGTCACCTGTTTGGACTGTGGTAAACATTGGAAATCTTAAATGTAAATCATAGTTAAATAGCGATCATAAAGGACAGCGTTGTTCATTGTGGTGGTTTTCATATCTTCATATACATCCAAACGTTCTTCTGGTGTTAACAATCCCCAATAAATATTGAATTCGGTATTAATCGATTTTTTATCGATTTGTCGGCGATATTGGTCGAGTTGATAATGACTCGTTAATCGATTCCCCTCTTTATCAAAAACAAGGGCACGACTCATAATTTTGATATATCGTTTAACATCATTGTGTAAAAATAGGACAATATCATTGACCATCCAATTACGTTCTTCGGGCGGATCTTCTTGCCAATAATTACACCAATAATTGCGATACAAATCCGTCATTTCTTTTTTGGATATGTGAAAATTGCGTATATCTTCAATTAGATAGAGGGATTGATATTGGTGCGTATAACCAATAATATGACTGATAATATCTTCAGGTAATTTGCGGATATAATGATTCATAGATAACATAATATATAGCAATACTATGTTATTTACTATTTTGTTTTATTTGATTTCCTCGATTTCCTCAATTTTCTACATTTACTCGATTTCCTAGATTTCCTAGATTTCCTAGATTTCCTAGATTTCCTAGATTTCTTGGAAATCCTTCCACCATAAGTTTCATTATGTTGTTTTTTCATTTTTGTCCATCCATTAAAATCAGATGCATTGTCAAACCCACCGACTTTAAACCCCCTGTTAATTCTTTTGCCGTGATTAATATATTGTTCATCACCTGTAATCAATAGCGATGATTCACTAAAATCAATAATTCCTATACAAGGTATATTTGGTCCCACTATTCTTTTCAATCCCACTATTCTTTTCAATTCCACTATTCTTTTCAAATCCACTATTCTTGTCAAATATATATTATCTGAATGACTATCCGCATGTCTTATATGACACTGTTTTAAATAATGAAACGTATTTTCAATTAAATCATTCATTACTTTCCAATGAAATTCATGACCAGTTACAACACCATCGCTTACAACCTTTGCATTATCTCCGTCTATATATATTTCTAATCTTGGTAAGTATTTCATGTGTATTTCTACCGATCGTATAGGTCCGGTTTGTGACATTTTTATAAAATATATTTCGGGTATTTCTACCAATTTTTCTCCTACCTCTCCTTCAATCTCAAAATTAGGCCTTTCAAGGTTTTTTCTATAAGCCATTCTTTGCAATAAAACTTCATTTGTTATAACATATGCACATTCTTCTGGGGTTAGACCCATATCATATTTATATGTTTTTGCAATGATTGATTTGTCGCCGTGCATGTATGCATAAATCTCACCATCATCGAATGAGAAAGTATTGTCACCATAATCGAATGATAAAGTATTGCTATGGTCGATCAAACTTAATACATGTGTTTGTCCCTCCATTGGAGCCGTCCATAATCTTTCTATTTCGGCTATAATTTGGGTTGCCTCATCCAATTGGGTTGCCTCATCCAATGCCATGTTAAATGGATAAATACCATTATTATTTTCTATTAAAAACGTGTATAGATGTTTAAATTCGTCTGCAAATTCGGGAAATTGATCGTACAATAAATTTATTTTTGTAGTTGCAACCTCTCTTACATGAATCGATGGGTGTAGAAATAAATTCATTTATTATATATATAATCATAAATAAGTGGCAACAAATTCATCGGGGGTCATAATTGGAATATTATATTTTTTGGCATAATCGGTCTTATTCGACGTATCTGTCTTCGATTTAACAATCACCACAAAAACATCCTTAGTCATACTATTTTCTAATATAGCGCCATATTTCGATAAAGCATCGATAATCTTTTTATCGCGAATCTTGGTCATCACCACCTTTTTATGATACAACGGATGTTCCGATGATCTATTGATTTCATGTGCAATCATCGTATTTTCTAAAACGGGTAAGGACGTAGAGAAAATATTTAATTTATAAGAAAGACCGCACTCTTCCAAGAACGTCAACATACCCGGTATATGTTCTACAAATTCGCGCGCATTTTCTTTGCCAATTCCCTTGATCTGTTTTAGCGCGGCCTCCTTTTCCGCGGACAGTTCGCGGGAAGTCAAAATATTGGGGTACGCGGTTAATATAGGTTGTATTTTGCGTTCACCTAAACCGCGGCCCATTTTATTAGACGCTACCATAATATCTAGTAATGATGCCTTTCCCACCTTTTCATGTATACTGTGATATACTTTATCAATCATCTTGGTTTTGAACCCCTCTACGCGTTCGAAATCAGTCTTGGTCATTTTTAGTATTACAGGAACATTTGTGAATCCCGCGGCAAATAGTCGCGCTACATTACCCTTTGCTAGACCGTCGACTTCTAAATGAGAAAAGAATCCTGCAACCATTTTTTCTTGGACTGCGGCATCTTCCTCGGGATTTTGTAATACCACGTCGACCATGGTATCCGTCCAAATATAGGGGACGGTGGGCATTTTCGGGTGTTCGGCAGGGAAAGATACTTCCGTAATATAAGGTATTACATCCCCTGACCGTACGAGTTGGACGATCGCACCTATACCGATGCGATTATCTTCGATAAATTTGCCATTAAATCCTGTGGCATATTCTATCGTAACTCCGCCTAAACGAATGGGTTCTAGACGAACGCGTGGTTTCAAATAACCATCTTTACTTGCCGCCCATATTACATCAACGACCTTGGCCTCTGCCTGTTGATCCGATATTACCATTTTGAATGCAAATGCATGTTCGGGATTGCCTGGTTTTCTTGGATAAATACGATCATTTGTTACAATGACACCATCAATTTCATATTCGTATTCGTGCCTCCATTGAAGAAGAAGTGCAGACAATATGGGATTCGATAAAGAATCCGCCATTTGATTACAAACAACTTCGAAACCGGCATTGACCAAGAATCCCATTTGTTCACTCGGTTTCATGGGAGGGTGGATGACCTCATAAGCAACAAAACGGAGATCACGTGCTTTTTCATCAACCGTTTTTCGATTCACTATACCTGATACTAGATTGCGTGGATTTGCGAAAGATTCTTTATATTTTTCATCAAAAACGCGTTTGGGCATAATTAATTCGCCTCTTACGGCAACCTCATCAAACTGGGTAATCGCCGTGGATTTTTCATTGGGTAAATCTAATACACCCTTGGGTAAATCTAATACACCCTTGGGTAAATCGAATACACCCAATAGATGACTAATATCCTGACCCACCTTCCCATCGCCGCGCGTATATAATTTATTATGTTTTGCACCCATAATATAGAGACCACTCACACCATCCAATTTGCAAGATAATACATACGGTCCTGTATATTTCGCGGTCCATCGCACTAAAGCATCTGTATCGGGTTTGATTTTATCCATAGAGGCCATTTCATATGGTAATTCGGCCTTGTTTTTACCAATGGGTGCACCGACTTCTTTAATCGCGACATTTTCGGGATATTTGCGTTCTACATATTCTTTCAAAATGTCGTATTCAGTATCGGTCAGTAGAGGTATTTGAGTATTATAATAATGTTCATTCGTTTCGCGTACCATGTCTGAAAGGGTTGGCTCATCCATTGTTTCTAAGATAGTTATCCCATTTCTCTTAAATTCAGTTATTTTACCAAGAATAGTCATATTCGTCTCCTTTTCTTTGGAATCCCCCCGTTTTTTTATATCTTTTTGCGGTTTTACTTTTCGAGTATGACGTTCTTTCATGGTATCTTTAAGAATCTTTGTCTTTCTCGTCTTTTTGAAAATGACTATTTCAGGTGATACCATTATATAATTATGATATTATATAATTATTATATTTACACCTTTTCTCATTCAAAACGCCCGTTTTATGCGTATATGTGACAATATTTCTATTTACACCCTTGAACATTTTAAATGGAACTTTTTAAGTTGTTTCAAAAAAAATAAAAGCGGTTCAAGGATATTTTCTTTGAAAACAATAATAAAACGTATAACTTTATATATATTGATGGTTGTCATGAACCAGATTTTATAAAAAGAGATATGGAGAATTCTTTCAATATTTTAGAAAAAAATGGTATAATGTGGATGGATGATTATTGCGGAGGAGATGGTATTCAAATAAAAAATACTATGAATGCATTTTTACAAGAATATCATGGTCAATATGAGTTAATTCATACAGGTTATCAATTAGCTATAAAAAAATATTAATTATTTCCATTTATACCCTTACACCCTTCTATAAAATGTATTATCATGTATTCCTGCATTATTCAAAATATTAAGATGATCTTTGTATTTTGTAAATTATTATTCAATTGATAGTATAATCTATATTTCCAAATCGGAGAATCGCCAATATTCACATCCTCCATTAGGCAAAGGACGTTTTATAATGAAAGGTATCCTTTTCGCCTCGTATTCTTTGAGTGCGATCAAGTAGCCATCAATGACGGTCGGATCCACATCCACGGTCGCCGTCGCGCCCGAATTGAGTTGTTTTGCACGTTCTCCCAAAACCCTCGCTTTTTCGTATTTTGTTATAAAAGGCAATGTGCGATGAAGTGGATCCACGATGATACCATTCGAATCGCGCACAATAGTTGTCATTATGTCGATTTCGTCGTAATTATGCACTTGCATCTCCGGATGAAATTCCGATATAATGTTATGATTCGTACTCTCGTCAAATTTTTGTAGATAATTGTCGTCCTCTGACATGTCATCGTCGTCGTCATCCGCGCCACTGACATCGTCGTCAAATTCAGGAAATTTGGGCAATGTCGAACGATTTGATGCCGGTTCCTCTTCCAAAACATCTTCGTCCTCGTCAACGATACTATCATCATCATCCTCTTCCTCTTCCGATTTCCCATCACCGTCATCTTCCTCGTCATCCTCTTCTTCGTCTTCCACAATATTATCCAACTTGCCTAATTTAGCATTCTGCTCTTTTATTATAATACGTGGTCTTGTCTCCATCTCCTCTTCAAGATCCTCGTCTTCTTCGATATCAGAATCATTTTCGTCGAATTCTTTACTCATGTTGATTGTATATGTAATAGGTATATTTCTAAATATATTAATGCGGAATAATATATTTAGATTGAATCAATTTTGTGACATAGATTATACTAAAATGCGACGTACCGTAATCGCCTGGCTTTTGTTTCGCGATCTTCCAATTTGCATACATTTTATTTAGCAAATATAACAATATCAAGATATTTTATATTGTACCGTTGACATCATTTCCTAGTCGCAACTTCATCATGGCCTTTAATATAGATAATCTCACTTTTTCCTCTGAACACCCCATCATTTCGGCCACTTCTTTGTTTGTATGACGCTTATTAAAATCGTAATCATATTTCAACATTACTATACGCCTCGTGGATACGTCCAAATCCGAAAAAAGGGACCATTTTTTTCGCCATGTCTCTGAATCCACATTTTTATCAAACGCGGTATTCCCTATACCGTAATAAATATCATCAAACAACCAAGAATTCGTATATTGCACCAATGACCTTTCTAAATCGTTGGCATATTTAGCCATTTGTTGGGGTGTAAAATGGGACTTATTTTGGACCCTTATTTTGCGAGGTACAATACTGGTGGAATAATGCTGGGTCACCGTTTTTAGCAGTTCGCCGTTGACAAAAAAATGGGAATAGGGTATAAACGCATATCTTCCATTATATCGTAAGACGGATTGATATAGACCGAATTTACTCGCTTGGACTAAATCTTGGAAGTCAATATTGCGACATTTATTTCGATGCAACCGACGAAAATCGTAGGCACGCTTCACCGCCCATTTTTCATAAGAACGATATAATACTTGATTAATTCGGTGTCGTTGGTCTATAGTCAATTTAGGATTGCGGACAAGACGGTCAATTGCCCCAACCTGCCAATTGGTTAAATGCAAACCCTGAAACATGGATGCGTTTAATAATACTAGAAACAACCCAATAAAAATATACATGATAATCGGCTATATTTACCAATCTAATATATTATATCCTAAATGTTTATGTTGATTTCATAATGAATATAATCATTGTCCTATGCATCATCCGTTTTCCACTTGGTATCGCACGTAGTACATATATACAAATACTTTAAATTGTCATCGTCATATCGCATATAAATGATCTCGGTCTTATTAGATGCGGAGGAAGAAGACGCCGATTTCGCACCGTCATGATTCGTGTCACACTTCGGATTGGGACACGGTATATTATAAATACGCGGCAACGTCGGGTCCAACTTGGTATATTCGTTGATTATATGATTGAAATTCTGTTGTTCTCTCTTCAATTGCGTATTCAATACGCATGCCCCCTCTTCGGTAATACTATCATCTTTATGTCCACAGTTGCGACAATAATATGACAACAAGTTACTATCCTTTTCGTTGATACTAATATAATACATAAAATTGCATTTTTCACAGAATCTCATAATATTAGTATATGATTGTATAATAATATTGTTTATTATCTTTTAAGGATCAATTTTATACTGCCTTCATTTCTTATTCTTGTTTTTCTTCTTCTTTTTCTTGTCTGGATTCGTCAAGGATCCGTTTGCACTGGCCGAACTCGTTTCCTGGGTCTCCCCCTCGATCCGAAATACCTTATTCTTGGTAGCAGGTTCCGTTGAAAAATCATACGGGACATAATTTTTGGCGCGTTCCGCCTTTTCGGCCTCTTCTTTAGCCAATTCTTGCGCCTGCATCAATTTTTTTTGTATGATACGATTTCGCATTCGTTCTTTCAATGACATTTGTTGACTTGCGCGTTCCATGGCTGCGGCATCTACACGGGCGCCTTTTGGAATATCACCGCCCATCATATTTTCGAATATATCTTGGAATTGTTCCATTTGTTGGGCACCGTCCTCGCCCATCATTTTCTTTGCCATATTCATCAAATCCCCTTTTTTACCCATTGTTGCCATAAATTTCTTGATAATACGTAATAGATTCGCCATTCCCTTATTACCCACACCCCCTGGGCCATTAATTGCCGACATCATTTTTTGTATTATATCGGATATATTGTTCGACCCTGAAGTCGCCTCGCCAATCGAATCAAATAATCCCTTTAAGTTATCCATATTTTTCATATTTTTTACCACCTCACCCACTTCGTTCAACAATTCTTCTTGGGAAATATCGCCTGATTTTAATTTGGCATGTAATTTATCGCTTACTAATTTAAATACCGCGATTATTTTATCGGGGTTCTTCATAGCATGTTTCAGTAAATCTTGGATACTCTTGATTTCTCCGAAATCGCCTAAAAGTTTCTGTATATCTTGGGAGATTTCTTCGGCCAATTCTTGGGCCAATGAACCTATTTTTCCACTAAATAGGTTTTTTATGTGATCGTGCAATTTTGCTGCATCGGGTTTGTCCGCTTCATCGAAATGGAATGTCGTATTGGGATTGAGATCGGGACGGGCATATGTATCTTCGGTAAATGCGTTACCCATTTCATCAAACGCCTCTTTTATCCCATCAAAATCGCTCTCTTTGAAATCGGCCGGCTCTTCTTCATGGTCGCCGTTGAAAAAATCGCTCATTTCTACAATAGTTTCATTTATTTTTTCATATAGATCCATATTCTCCATATCACTAAACATGCTCATAGAATCACCAAATTTCGTCTTATCTTTTACATTCTTTACTATAGTAAACAATATTAGCTGTAAATATTTCCAAAGAGACTTGCGTGTTTTATGTGTAATATCCGTACAATTGAATAAGAGTTTGAATTCGACACCTGGCAAAAATAGAGTGTTGGTATCGTTGCCCACGACGAAAATCTCTTCATTTTGATACAAAATATCGAAGAAACGTTCTGGATAAACGGACGTGCAATAATCGTATAAACCCTTTATTTCTAGTTCGGTAATGTCGGATTTAGTCCACGATTCCCATAAATACGTATATTCCGAAAAAGTAATCGACAAGTCGCGAGTCATGTCTTGAACGAGCGTTTTAAAATTGGCAGGTACATCAAAAAATGCAGTTTCTTCCATGATAATATATTTCTTATATTATTATTTTTATACTCTTAACGTAAAAAAGATATAACTTATTTATAGGATAATTCTATTACAATATACTATATATTATCTAAATAAGAATTTGATGGGCTAATATCTAACTAATTGGATGACATACTTCGCATGATCTTGGCAGTGGTTGGCGTAGTATACTGTGAGTCATTTCTTGACGATGAAGTGTGTCTATTCATACCTTCATCCACTTGCGTCGATGCGTCGGCCGTAAAATCCATTGCATATGCACGATTAATCCCCCCGCCGCCCATTTGGCGACCAAGGAAATGAGAATGACGTTCGGGTGTATTATTTGCACGTGTACCCCAAGTGTCACTTACCCATGAACCAAACGTCCGTTTCTCTCGCATGAGTCTCGATTCATTTGGTATAACATTGACACTTCTCTGGCGACCTTGGGCAGTCTGTCTAGCCTTTGCATACATTGTACTAATTCTAGTACCAAGAGTCATATTGGACACATAGAGATCATCTAATAGGACCTTCATAAATATGTCATTGGTGAGATCATTTTTAGCCATATAGTCTTTCATGACCGCGTAAAACGCTACCAGTCTCTCGCGCAATTTGAAATAGGCGGTATTGTCATATGGGGCCGAATTTTGTGCACAAACCTCAAATAGAAGAATCTGTGTATTGAGACGGAATAGATCCTTTGTTAGATCGTTTTCTTCGATTACATTGAATTCTTCACCGGTTTCTACATTCCGATGTGTAGTCTCGAGATTCGGAATGCACGTAATTGTATCGATGAATGTCTCTACGCCTTTGTCATCGACCGTATATAGACTCCCAATCATGTCACCTGGGGTTACAGTGCGTACATGAAGTGTCTTGGTCTCACCGCCCGAGATACGCAGTCCCTTGTATATGTCGGACCACGTATTGTTGCGCCAGTCAAATACTTCGGCACCTTCAAGACGTACAATCGTGTTCTCGCCTGGATAAAGGATACTATGTAGAATAGCGCCTATAACGTCCCCGGCGGCCTCTGTATTCTCGATAAACCAGTATTCGCTATTGGGCTTCGTATCACTAATACTGGACAATAGTTTGGCATTATGCTCTTCTCCGTAACCCACCATAATATTTCGACAATCCGGAACAAGACTAAGAATCAGTTCATCGGGTACGACCGGGTAAGAATCGCCGTCAGAGAATTGAATATGAATAAAGTCTTGATCGACTCCACTCTCCTTTTGGTTAGCGACGTACTTCGATATGCTACGTAATGCGTCGGCTATATTGGTCGAACCAATTGGACGTATCGACCTGATTCGTTCGGCCAGTTCCGCGACGTTCTCGCGTGTAACCCGAACCGGTTCGACGACCTTATGTACTGTGCTGTTGAACGTATCTAGACAAAGATAAATCTCGAGTGTCGTCGTCGGGTCCTCACCTGATGCCACATTGTCGTCCGCCTCGAACATCGACTTGTCTATGAAGAGATAGAACATATTAGTCAACGTATCGATCGCCTGTTCCATCTTCGAAACTACCTTCATGCCTGAACTCGCAGCGTGGGTCGTATCTTGACCCATTGAGCCCGAACTGTCGAGACTGAGTGCAAGGAATACGCGTTTCTGTCTCAACTTTTCCTTGGCCGTGACTTCGAGTTTGGCATAATGATATTGAATTTTTTCGGTATCATCTGATACGGGGACAGAAACGGGGACGGTATCATCTGATACGGGGACAGAAACGGGGACGGTATCATCTGAAACGGGGACAGAAACGGGGACCGTATCATCTGAAACGGGGACAGAAACGGGGACCGTATCATCTGAAACGGGGACAGAAACGGGGACAGAAACGGGGACGGTATCATCTGAAACGGAGACGTCTTTTTCTTGTTGCGTGGATACACCGACAGAGTCTGCGCGGACATCAACATAATCTTCG
>Ga0209188_1003436_pt1 | contig 10950 bp, 8 predicted proteins | sample C_130625_EF_Meta_FD_187307 | JGI IMG/M metagenome (GOLD analysis project Ga0209188, IMG submission 187307) | Freshwater microbial communities from Lake Croche, Canada to study carbon cycling - C_130625_EF_MetaG (SPAdes) (version 2) | ecosystem: Environmental > Aquatic > Freshwater > Lake | place...
CAGAAAAAGTATTGAAACCGGATTCAATAAACAAAACCTAAAAAATAAAAACCTGTAAAGACATATTTGCAGAAAAAGTATTGAAACCGGATTCAATAAACAAAACCTAAAAAATAAAAACCTGTAAAGACATATTTGCAGAAAAAGTATTGAAACCGGATTCAATAAACAAAACCAAAATCAATAAACCAATAATATTAGGATCTCCCCCAAGGATGGGGGTTATGGGGGAAACCTAGGTTTCCCCCATTTTGGATATGACAACTTGTTTGGTATATAAAAATTTCCGGTAAAAAGTAGTTTTTCGTTTCAAATTACATCCTAAACAGGATAATACAACATTACCAATATTATGTCCTTGATCATTATCAATGCGGTCTAAACTCCATTGTAAAGAGTCTCTTACATTTTCATATAAAAGTCGACATTTTTGATGACAATATTCACATTGTAATTGGGATTGAATAAGTAAATTCATGGTTTGTGGTAAAGTAATAAAGTATTCTGAAACAAACTTTTGTTTGGAAATATCTTGATATTTGTAACTAGACAATTTATTTTGTATTTGTGACAAGAGAAAACGAATGGAAGGATTATTTGTTTCCCATTCTTGTAATAAATTCCATTCTTCATCTGTTGATAAAATGGTTTTTTGGATCATGACTTTTCTTTTTCTTTTTTCTTTGGAAAGAGTTTGACAACATTTGATATTTTCATTTGAAAGAGACATAAAGATATTTATGTTTTTTTTGATATAAATAACATGTTGAAGAAATATTTTGTAGAACCAAATGAATTTAGTATAATAGAACATCAAACATATACTCAATTAAAATTTCGAGACAAGTTAGGGACAATGAAAAGAATAGTATCTTTTATTCGACAAATAGGTGTTTCTTTGAATATTCATTCCTTGTTTACTTTTGAAAATACTCATGGAGGATATATTCCATTGGAATCAGCTCCATCTTTTCGAAATGTATGGATTTGGAATACAGACAAGAAACAAGAATCTAATATACAAGCCAACTTGAATGAATATTCTGTCAATAATGTGAAAATTATGAATGGTGATTTGAGAAGTGTTATTCATACTCCATCTATTGTTTTTTACGAAAATATTGATCCTAAAGAAGATATTGATTTAACGATTCCAGTATATATTTTGATTTTGCCTGAATCTCATACTTTTACAAATAATTATAAATACAAAAAATACATTTGGGATGATACAGGGTATGTTGTCTATGTTTATTTAGATATGGTAGTTGATGAACCGTTTGAAAAAATATTTCAAAGTTGGTTACCTACGAATGACAAGTTGATGTTTGATAATTTATTACATTTTTGCATGATTGTGAAAGATGCAGGTGATCAATTGGAAGAAATGTTGACTTTGAATTTACCTTATTTTGATTATTGGACTATTATTGATACCGGAAGTACAGATAATACGATTGACATTATAAATAGAGTTTTAAAAGACAAACCTGGACAATTGGTGCAACAAGAATTTACTAATTTTGGAGAAATGCGAAATTTGTGTTTAAATTATGCCGAAAAATTAAACAAGGTTGAGAGTCAATATTACATCATGTTGGATGATACTTATATAATTCAAGGATCTTTGAGAGAATTTTTAAAAGAAGTGCGTGGAGATACTTATGCAACATCTTTTTCTTTGTTTGTGACAAGTCATGATTGTAAATATGTTTCCAATCGTATCATTAAATCAGGTTCTAGATTGAGATACAAATATCGTATTCATGAAGTATTGGAAGACAAGGACAATATCAATGTGGTGATTCCTGTTGAATGTTGTACGATTTTGGATCGTCGATTTGATTTTATGGAAGTGAGAACTATGGAAAGAAAAACAAAGGATCTGGAATGGTTACAAGAGGAAATTCAAGATAATCCGAATGACCCAAGACATTATTATTATTTGGCACAAACTTATTTATTGTTGAAAGATTATGAAAAAGCGATGGAATATTTTTCGAAAAGAGCCATGTTTGTCAACAATGGATTTTTGCAAGAACGAGTAGATGCTGTATTTGAAATGGCTCGGATTGCCAATTTTCATATAAATCTTCCATGGGAAGAATGTGAGGCATTATATCAGCAAGCATATCAAATTGATCCTTCTCGTCATGAAAGTTTGTATTATATTGGAATACATTATTTTTTAGAGAAAAGAATGAATGTGGCGTATGATTATTTTAAAAAAGCATTTTTGTTGGGGTATCCGGAACACGCTCAACATAGTTTAAAGCCAACACTTAGTTTTCATTTTTTGCCAAAATATTTAGTTCATACTTGTTTTTATCAGAATGATTTTCAATTAGGTATAGAAGTTGTGCAGTTCTTTTTCAAACACAATACACCTGAATCAGATGGTTGGAATCAAATGATTTCATGGAATGCCATATTTACGCAAATGTTGTTGGATCAAGCGGCACGAGACAATTCGAATCAAATTATTCAACCATCTGAAGGGGTACTCCCTATTTTGGTCATGGTGGTGGATGGTGGATTTCGTCCATGGACTGGATCGGATATTTTAACCAAAGGAATGGGTGGATCAGAAACATGTATGGTAGAATTGGCGAGACATATACAAAAACAAGGGTGTTTCCATGTTGTTGTATTTTGTCGTTGTTCTTCACAAGGAATATTTGAAGGAGTGGAATATCGTGATTTAACTGAATTATATGAATATGTTTATTCTGTACCAATTCATACTTGTTTGATTAGTCGATATACAGAATATTTGGCTCCTATTTCTAAAAATCCAATGATTGAACATGTGATGTTGATTTTGCATGATTTAATGATACCAGAAACGGTGATTATTCAGGATCGATTAGAGCGTGTGTTTTGTTTAACAGATTGGCATAAGAAACATTTTCAAGAAATATTTCCGAGTTTGTCTTCTATTGTAGAAACTTTTTCGTATGGAATGGATTTAGAAAAATGTAAAATGGTGGAAATCCATAAACAACCTTATTCTTTTATTTATTCTTCTTATCCAGAAAGAGGATTATTGATTATCTTGAAAATGTGGTTGCGTATTTTAAAAGAATACCCATTGGCTACTTTACATATTTTTTGTGATATGGAAAATGATTATTCGAATCGTGTACATTCTGATCAAATGAAAGAGATTAAACGATTATTAGAAACCAATATGTTTGGGATATATCAACATGGGTGGGTTGATAAATCGACTTTGTTGCATTATTGGAATCAATCAGAATATTGGTTTTATCCGTGTATTTTTCAAGAAACTTTTTGTTTAACGGCTTTAGAGGCTGCTGTGTCTAAAACATTGGTCATTACCAATGGATTAGCTGCTTTACAAGAAACTGCTTCAGAAGACAGAACGGTCTGTATTTTAGGGGATGCTAGTACAGAGGAATGGCAAGAACGAGCATTGAAACAGTTGTTGACGATAATGCGTTCTGATCAAAAATTGGAGAGAGATCGTCTTGTGGAAAAGAATTATGAATGGGTTCAGAATTTGTCTTGGGAATCAAGAGCCAATGATTTTGTACAGTATTTACCAAAGGATATCATAGAAACGAGAGGAATTATGGATTGGCGAAAAGGATGGCCGAATGAAAATGAGAAAGTGGTTTATGAACAAGTTTTGAAAAAGATTTCTGGACAAGATCATTTGGAAATATTATTTATTGGGAATGAATCAGGTGTATCTTTATATTCTACTTTGGATTTTTTAAAAGATGAAAAATCTATTCATGTGACTACTATAGATACATGGGAAAACAGGATTGTGAATGGACGAGTATGGAAGGTGAATGAATGGAGAATAAAAGAATCGTTTTGTCGTAATATTTTGAATCATTTGCCGAGAAATACTTATATAGAAAGTGAAAAAGGGGATTTTTCGAAATTATTACAAGAAAAGACTATTAAATATGATTTTATTATGATTGGTGAGTTATCTGAAGGAATAGATGGGTATGTAGAACTTTTATTGGCATGGTACAAGTTAAAATCTGGAGGTATTTTAGGGTTGGACCATTATGAAAGAGAGGAACGAGTAAAGAATATGGTTGATGTGTTTTTACTCAAAATATCTAAAGATGGTAATATTATACACAAAGGATATCGACTTTTTTTAGAAAAAAATGTTTGATTATATTAAATGACGACTTTACCGATGAAAATTGCGTTGAGAAATAAAAAAAATCCAAATATATTTTCATTTATAAATTCAAAATTTTTAGAAAAGTTACCTTCTACAAAATCTTTGAATAGTATTCCAGCAAAAGAAATGTATAAAATATTGGAACAAATTCAAATTCCATCAAATAAAGTTGTTGGTACTAATAACAATACTACAATCAAAAAATTTCAAATAAGTCAAGAAGACTGTGAAAAAATGTTTTTGAAATTAGAGAAAGAAAAAAAAAATGAATTAGAAAAAGGTTTTAGTAATTTTTTGAACCAAATAAAACAAATGAATGTTCCAAAAACGCGTACAGATATTGCTAAAGCAATTATATCAAAATCATCCGAAACTTATCAAGATATAATCATCAACATTATGAAAGATTATATTAAAATTCCACAAATTAAAAAATTGGGTGTTGTGGCAGATGAGTTAAATGTATACTATAGACTATTTAAAGCTTTGGGATTAGCGATTGCTGCTTTAAGTTATTTTGAAGGTATTGAACATTATGAAACTCGAACAATTATTGAAATAATAATAAAAATGATAGAAAATGATGGTACATATGGAGGAGGAGTAACTAAAAGAAGAAGACACAAGAACAAAATAAAATCGGTTAAAAACAAGAAATAATGTATTTTACAAGTTTTGTCAAAAAAATTGTAAAATACATTATTTTTCTAAAGTATTATATAGAGTTTCCTAATAAATTTTACAAGTTTTCGTCAAACTAATAAAATTTATTATTTTCCTAAAGTATTTTTATAATTTCTTAAAAGAAACGAAAGCTTCTTCGAGTTCTTCGACCTCTTCTAGATTTTGATCTAGATTTTTTTGATCGACCTTTGCGATATCTTCTACTTTTACCACCCATTTTTCCTAAAGTTGAAGTTGATAAATCAGACATTTTATATAATATCAAAATATTTTTTTTTTTTACAAAAGTTTTTTATAAGAAGCAAGTTCTTTATTAATTTCTGAAATATGATTGTGAATTAATTTCTTAACAAAGAAATCTATTTTTTTTAATCTTTCTTCAACGATTTGAGGGGTTAATTTATCCAACAATACTTGAACATCTTCTGTAATCCATTTATTTAAATCATCATCTTTACCTCCTTTTTTATTTCCTCCTATTTTTTTTTGAGTGTTTTTTTTACGGAATCTTTTACGAGTCAATAGGATGGAATCTGCCGCGAGATGTTTTTGTGTTCCGCCGCCATCTACTTCTTGATTTACTTCAAACACTTGTTCTGCATAATTATCTTTTTTTCGTTTTCGTTTTGTTTTTTGATTGGCTTGTATTTCATTTGCGCGACTTAACCATTTTTTTTTAATTCTTTGTATCAAGTCGTTTTTTTGACGAACAAGATCTCTTTTTTCGTTCAATACTTTTCGAATAAGATTTTCTAAACTATGTATTTTATTTTCTAGTTGTTTGGTTTCTTTTCCTTGAGACAGACCTCGTCCAAAATCTAATTTGTTTTCATAAATTTGTTTTGTTTCGAGTAATTGATCTTCTAAAGTGTTTTGTTCTTCTGTTAAAATTTCGATGGATTCATTGATTTTCATGATTTTAGCATTTTGTTTCCATTCCTTTTCTGGTTCAGTAGTATCTATTTCATCTTGTCCACATTTATCCAATAAAACAGAATATAATGATTTTGAAAAATCAGCTAATTTTTGTTTTCGATCAATAGAATTTTGTTTCCAAAGAGATTGTTCTTTTAAATGATTTTCTTGAACAATTGATTTTTCATGTTTGACACGATCCAACAATAATTTATATTTACTAAAAAAAGATTTTGTTTCACGAGAAACTTCTTTTAAATGTGAATTTACTAATTCATGACATTTGTTTTGTAAATCAGGATTTTTTAGTTGAGTATCACAACCACTTAATTTTCTAGAAAAATAGTTTGAATCAAATTGTTTAGTGTAATCGACAATATTTTGTAACAAATCAACAACTGAATGAAAACGCTTGATTATTTTTTCGTGTTTTCCTTTGAGTTCATTTGGATTACCTTTTTTGTTTAATGTTTCTATAATGGATGTATCTTCTAAAAGGGGTACTTGAATACTTTCGATAACAGGTTGAGAAAATAATTTGTAATCTGCTTCTCTATTTAAATAGCTAATTTGACCAGCTATATCATCTAAATATTTTCTTTTTCCATGGTTTGTAAATATACCTGTATCATCTAAGTAATTGGATGAAAATTCTTGAAATGTTTCAGGCATTTGTGCATGAGATTCTTTACAGAGATTTAAAAGTTGAATAAGTTCCATAGAAGTTTCGCCAATGGGTGTAGCAGACATTAATAAAACTCGAACACTATTGTTTCCTGAAAATTGATAAGAATGATGTAAAGCTTTTTTTAATTCGTTTACATCAGGCATTTCTTGATGAATCAAATCCTTTTTATTAAATAGTTTATGTGCTTCATCAATAATCAACAATGTTTTTTGAAGAGGATCTTTATCACCATTAATACTTGTTAATTGTTTATAAAATTGGTTTTTTTTGTTAATAAGGTTAGTGAATTGTTTATAAGATAAAGGGGGTATTTTCCAAGATTTGGACAATAGTTTTAACCGATCTTGCATATCAGGAGGTATATTCCAATTGCATTGTGCTAATTTTTCTCGAAAACCTTTATGACAACTTTGTTCAAAAATATTTTTATAAAAATCTGCTTTTAAAGAAGTACGAGTTACCCATAAAATAGTATAGCCTTGTTTTTCAAATTCATTAGTAGCTGTTGCAACCGCAATGCATGTTTTACCTGTACCTGTTCCATGCCATAATAACATGCCTTTTAATGCTGTATTATCTGGAACAAAATATTCTGGAATAAATCTTTGTGTTGGATTTAGAGTGATCAAAGGTAGACAATTTTCATCCATTCCTCCTGTCAATAAAGATGGAGATATTTCATTTTCTTTGTCATTTTCATTTTCTTTGTCATTATTCAAATCTGTTTCAAAATTTTCATCTAGTTCTTGATCGAGTTTAGCGGAATAATCAAAAGAATCATGTGGTTGACCTGGAATAGCTGGATATCGTCGTAATCTAGGTTTAGGAGCAGGTTCATTTTGACAAGTTGCATTAAAATCTTTTTCTACCCATTGATAATCTTTTACAAAATTTTCTAAAATAAGTTTTTCAACACTTTGAAAAGTTAGTCGAGTAGGAAATCTAGAAGTTGGAATAGATGAAACAATTGAAAAGGCATTTGCAGGATTTGAAGGATTTGAAGGATTTGAAGGATTTGCATTTGCATTTGCAATTTTTTGATTTTTACGAGGTTTAAAATTTTTAACATGAATATTTTCCATGTAACCGATTCCATCAACTCCTCCTTTAATTGTTTTTGTTGATTTGGATTGCTTATTTTCGATTGAAATAGGAGGATTAGCTATCATGCTGGAATTAGAGTCTAAATCTGTATTCTTCCCAAAGGAAGAAGACAAGGAAGAAGGCAAGGAATTGGAATATATTTGATTTTGATTACTAATAGGAGGATTAGCCATCATGCTGGAATTAGAGTCTGATTCCAATAATGTTTTATTTGTTAAAGACGGATTATTAGCGATTATGTTGGAATTAGAGTCTAAATTTTTTTCCAAAGATAAATTGGAAGATAAGGAAGAATTCATTGATGTTTTATTATTACTAGAAGGATTAGCTATCATACTAGAATTAGAATCTGATTTAGAATTAGGGTAAGCCATCAAACTAGAATTAGTAGATGTAACTCTTGAGTTTGTGTTAGAATACAATGATGTATTTTGTAAAGAGGTTGCTGGTTCGTTGGATAAACTAGATATTTTTTGTGATGACGATGATGGTGTAAAACTTTTTGATGTTTCATTAGATGAAAGAGAGTTGGAAATATTGGAAACAGCAGAGGTTGCGTTTGCTACTTTTACAGCATTGTTTTGTCTTTTTGGAGCAGCATTTTCGGCAGAATCATCAGAGATATAGCGACGATGTAATAATCGAGTGAGTTGATAATCAACTGCACCTAAAATAGAAAGTTTTTGTAATTCATGAACAAATACAGGTAATTGAATATCTATAGAGCTAGATTGAATATATAATTTGTAGTAAAGTTCAAACAAACTTTTTGCATTTTGGAATTGATTACGCAAAGGTTCTGGAATAACAATATCATAAATAAAAACATGAAGAGGCCAGCCTATATTAGGTTGAAATTGCAGACCACATTGACCGTAAACACGGGTAGCTCGGCCAATAATTTGAGTCTTGTCGGATTCTTTAATGGCTGGTTCAAACATGTGAACATATTTAACATCTAATAAATCGATACCTTCTTTGAATTCACTATCTAAAATAATGAATCGAATATATTCTCCATAAACATTATTAATTCTGGTTTCATTGTCCCAAGTACTCAAATTATGTTCTGGTCTAGCATTAAATAATTGCAACATTTTTTGTTTGTCTTTCATTTTCATAGGTTTTCCATAAAGTTGGACAGAAGTCAATAAATAGAAATTGTTATATGCTGTATTTTTCAAATCCATTAAAGATTTATATCGTAAATTTCCATTGCTTTCACGACCAAAACCTAATTTGTATCCATAAGATAAAAAGCCAGAAGCAAGTAATTTGGCACCATAATCAGAAGATTGTAAATTAGTAAAAATAAAATGTTTTTGTAAAAACCGACCGGATTGAATATCTTGTGAATCTAATTCACGAATATGTTCTAATAAATAAAAAAGTTTTGGGGACATGATTTCCATATCCGTTTTCATTTTTTCTAAATTGAAACGACTATTTTCAAAACGATAATGTGGTTCTGGTAATGACCAATTACTTCGATGACGAATACATTCTTTTTGAAAAGAGTGTATTTTAGTAGGATTTATTTCTTTATTCCATTGAAAAATATCTTCACTATCTTCATTATCTTTATCTACTGGTTTAATACGATTAAAAGAATACATATAGATTATAAATAGAAAAAGATTCAATCTTTTTTATTTTTATAAAAAGCCGCTTTTAATATATTTAATTGTTTTTGAGCTTTTTCAAGTGTTGTTCCTTTAGAGAATACACGAATTGTTTTAGGTCTTCCATATTTATTCTGTTTGATTCTTCTTACAGAATATTTGTTTTGATTTGGTAATTTATGAATTTTGTATGGTAAAAAACCCATATCTAAGGTTATTTGGCGATATATAATAATTAAATAAAAAAATCGAAACACGGTAATCCAAAAATATAAAAACCTGTAAAGACAAAACCCAGGAAAAAGTTTCGAAACTCAATCGGCCGAATAATCGACCATATCGGTCTATTATGATTTTTATAAAGTTTATACAGAAGATAATATTATTTCAAAAAATGTTTTACAATTTTGTAAAGACTCGACAATGTCCATATCGTCCGTGTTTTGATAATAACAAATCAGTTTATCAACATTACACCTTTTCTCATTTAAAACGCCCATTTTAAATGAGAACCACTCATAAATAGTTCTTCTTGATTTTTCGTGTATTATTATTTTTGGATACATATTTTTCTGGTCTTTCATAAGCACCTTTCAAAATATTCTTATATTTCTCTTTTGGGATTTTTTCAAAACTTAAATATTAAATAAATAAATTGAAACAAAAAATAAAAAAAATGGAAAATTATATTATAGAATATTTGAAAAAGTTAATCAAATATTACATATATAATAAAAAATTGAAATAAAAAATTGAAATAAAAAAATATAAGTATAATATAATAGAAATACATAATGGATACTACAAAGAAAACTTTTAAAGCAATGGATATTACTAATTATAGAAATGCCGATGATAATGAATTTGAAGAAGAAGTTTATGAATATCAAGATGATGGGTGTGAAGGTTCATATATGAACTTTATATTTTGTCCTACTCTACAAGAATTATTACAAAAATATGATTATGATATTAAAACAATTGATTATGAACCTATGGATGAATTAGATGAAGAACCAACACATTTTAAACATTATGCTATTGATTTTAGGGGTGTAAAAGGAGAAATTGTTATTGATTATTCAGACCCATATACACCAGACACAGATATATGTGCTTGGGTGGGTTCTTCTGTTCGTAATTATCCAATACATCAATTACTTAAATTGCATGTTAATATTCCAAGTTGGAATAAATATGGTGATAAAGTTTATGAAGAAAAAGAAATAGCAAATAGATTATATTATTTATTAAATTGGAAACCAAGACCAAAAAACCCAAAAGAAATATTAGATATTAAAAAATATTAAAAATGATTTAAAGATATGAGTATTAATATAAATAAATATTAAATGTCGCAAAATCTTTGTCAATATATATTAACATTACCAAAAATTAATTGTCCTTCTTGTAGTAATATTGGATCTAAATTACCCCCTTCCATAAATATAGAAATAATGAAATTGCCTACTGTACAAAGACCACCTATAAATTGTATTATTTTATGTAATATATGTTCAGCTTCTTTATGTAATGTGTGTTCTAAAAATCATTATAAAAATATTCATAATATAGGATAATAAAAAAAATTGATAATGACAATTTTGTTGCAAAAAATTGATTAATATTATTATAAATGATATATTATAATAATATTAATATACAATGGACGAATCAAAAGAACTAAATGAAATTAAAAGATGTATTCCGCTTATTGGAAAAACACCAGATATAGTTGATGGATTTATGGAAGGTGATGTAAT
>Ga0209188_1003443_pt1 | contig 10930 bp, 7 predicted proteins | sample C_130625_EF_Meta_FD_187307 | JGI IMG/M metagenome (GOLD analysis project Ga0209188, IMG submission 187307) | Freshwater microbial communities from Lake Croche, Canada to study carbon cycling - C_130625_EF_MetaG (SPAdes) (version 2) | ecosystem: Environmental > Aquatic > Freshwater > Lake | place...
TATTCCCGGAGAAACGACGTTAGGAGTTTCGTAGGTGAATTGTAGTATTCCCGGAGAAACGACGTTAGGAGTTTCGTAGGTGAATTGCGGTATTCCCGGAGAAACGACGTTAGGAGTTTCGTAGGTGAATTGTAGTATTCCCGGAGAAACGACGTTAGGAGTTTCGTAGGTGAATTGCGGTATTCCCGGAGCATCGACGAAGGAGATGCGTAGGTGAATTGTGAGAACGCTGGTCTCAAAAACGCATAAATTTGAATACATTTATATGATACGTATGGTATAAACAATATAATAGAAAGTATATTGTTTATAGAATTTACTACGTAACTCCTTCGTCGTTACTCCGCAAATACTACAATTTACTTCGTTCGTTCCTCACTCCGCAAATACTACAATATCCTCACACAACCGTCCAATCAAATACTCTCGAAAATGGCACAACACCGACCGGTCGAATTCACCTCTATCGATTTTGATGATGCACATAACAGATGGATACAGAATAAACGCAAATTATCCAATGGAATGTATCGCTATATTTGCGTCGGGTTTTTCAAAAACGGCAACCAATGTAATCGCAAACCATTAGTCGGCAAAAACACGTGTAAAATACACGACATCAATCCATCCAAACACGAAGAAATCAAAATAGAATGCAATATCGAAATACCGAAAAAAACAAAACCGCAACCGAAAAACATAATAACCGTCGAATCGAACGAAATCGAAATCAAGCAACGCCTTCGTTCGTCCAATTTACAAAAATATAGCATTCATATTACCGAGTTTGTTCGATCGTTTTGGAAAACATACCGTACGTTGCCGGTAGAAGAAGTTATGGAAACACGGAAAGAATCGAATGCACGCCAAGACCTCATTATCGACCCATATAAAGAAACCATTCGAATCCAAACCGACCCAAACAAATATGTTGCGTTTGAATACTTACGAAAAGCATTCGATAGATACGGGGGTATTGATAGAGTCCGTAATCCGGAAACCATTCGAAAAAACCAATATAATATGGCAGATGTCGTGTATTATTTACAAATAATGTTGATATTTATGGAAGGGTTGAACGAGATGACCAAACTCTCGTCCAAACACGTATGTGTCATGATGATGAAAACGCGCTTATTAATGTTTGTGAACTATGATACGAGCACATATTTACATACCACGGAATCGAAATGGCGGGTAATCAGTAATAACATACGAGACGAAATCTTGTATGTATTAGACGACATTTTCGATGAAATCGGCAAATAAATGGGCGGATGATGCGGATGTATTGCGTATTTCATATGTTTTGAAGGAGTGGCGGTTGTGGGTCTCGATAAATCATTGCGTTGATTATAACAGTATGTGTGATTTGTTTTGCCAAACCATTCAAGAGTGTTTCATTGATTCCGTTTTGAAGACCAATCATGAACCCTTCGCCAATTTCGGTAGAAGCGTATTTTATATGGTCAATCACATCTAACATACGAAACATTAAATAAAATCCGGTAGGTAATCCCACAATGATAATAATAGAAGAAACAAAATGAAGTATGGATGCATGGTTTTGGTTGAATACCATATTTATTGTAGTATGTCGTAGGTGAATGTATATATAAAGTTGAAAAGTCGAGAGAGAGATAGAGAGAGTAATGTATATATCTTTGTATTAGTGTATTTATATTATTTTTTCATACCGATAACGAGAGAACATAATCGATTTATGGTGCAACTGTAATGGGTCCGGTGACTGTAATATTATAAGACGCCAACTTGTTTTTGAGTTTATCGGTGGCATTCTTGAGCGTTTGGGTAGTGGTTTTGAGTTGATTGCTCGATGCCGTGATAAATTGTATATCGGGATTGGACGACATGGCAATTGAGACGCCTTGTTCGCACAAAACATTCCAACTATCGATAGTATTCACAGCAGCATCAATGACGCCTTTTTCTTCTTGCGATAAATTTGCTTCGACAGGTGCTGGGACGGACGAATCGACGAAATGCGAAATGTATTTCATGGCACAATTGACATTGGAAATAACGGATTCCAACGCCACTTTGGTTTCGTGTGCGGATTTCGGGAGTTGAACGCTGGAAGTTGCCAAAATAGTTTCTTTGAATTTCCCAAAGACTTCCGACAATTTCCATATTTTTTCAAGAGCAACCGAAACGGAACGCAAAAACGCCAAATCGTCAATAATACTCACACTCTCTAATTTCACAATAAAACTTGTAAATAACTTACCGAGTTCGTCTGCCGCATCCGCAAACTCATTGAATCCGTCAATATCGACATCGAGTTGCATTTGTTTCGATTCATTGGCGATTTTGGCAGCAGCATTAAAGAGTTGCGAATAGTCGTCGATAGTCCCCTTACCTTGGAAATCGGTACATTGGATTTTACTGGCATATAAGTTGATACTATTCAAGAGTGCGGCAGTCTCGGTTTCTTTAGTATCGTCATAATATGCTTCGACTTTGCCCGTCAAATCTTCCGTCACTTGGAAATCGACAACGGGGTCGGTCGTTGCGAATGTAGTATGGGTGATTTCGTTGCCGGAAGTATCGACACCTTGTGTATTATGGACGACATATCCATTTCCTTGTATGGTTTGTGCGAGAGTCGGCAAAAACGAAGGGTTAGGGTTAGAAGAAGGTGATGGGGATGAGGATGGAGATGGAGACCTGGGCGGTGTGCTTGGCATTATATTTTATGGTTTTTATATAAAGTATAATGCTAAACGAAAAAACACCAATATAATATGGTATGCTTATGATGACAAATGTATTACACCGATTTGTGCTGTAGTTTTTCTGCTGCCGAATTGTTATAATAGGTCAAATATCCCATATATTCAGGAGACAATCGGCATTTCCCTAACCGAATGGATTGTTGCAGGAATAAACATCCTTCGAGACATTTGGCGAAATTTTTGTTATTATAACTATTGCGAATGAAATTGTGGACGGGTGCTTCCGGCGCTTCATATATGTATTTATAGTTGGTAATCATTTGCAAATAATCGCCATAATAGTGCTCGAATAAATGCGGGTTTTCGAAATAAACGGGAGAAAACAATTGTTCGTCGGCATGTCCGTATCCTTGATGTAAATATTCCAAGAACTTGTTTTCGACCAAATCACATACTTGAAACATATACTCTCGATTTCCCGTGAAAAATCCACTACACATACTACAACGTCCAAAACGAAAGTATTCAGGAGTGTTTTTTACGAGAGATTCGGGAACATAATCGATATAACACGTAGAAAATCGATCTCGTCGAACAGCCAATGCTTCATCCAAACGTATTAGATTCGAAAACCCCATTCGTTCAATACAGAAATTAATCCACGCAAAATGCGTACTTCCAAACGGATTTGACTGGATGGTTTCTTTCAACATGGCGTATCGTGCCATACAAAACAAATAATAACTTGCCGTGTTTCGGTTATCGAAATGATACGGATGATTGGTTCGATTTTCGTTGATTTTGATACGATAATCACGGAATGTGCGTGAAAGCGGTTCGCCGTGTTTATAGAAACGCAAATCATCGAACTCTCGAATAATATATTGGGTTTTATCGGCAAACCAAACGGGACGAATTTGTTCGATTTGTGGACGACTCTCTTCGTCGCAATAAATGACCAAATTATATGGAAGAGAAAGCGTCGATATGGCGTGTGAGAAATAATAATTCTTGTCTCGGGCACATATTTCGGGACTAGCATCCGGACATTTGGTCAAATTGAAATATGCTGTAACGAGAGTCCAGTTCGAATTGTCTCGTTTATCGAACCGTATTTGATCGTTGAAAGAAACAATCCCGCAACCCGACCAGTGTGCTATTTCGGTGACATCGTATCGCTGGGTTTCGGGAATTTTATACCAGAAATCATTACGCATTGACTTGAAATACCAAATGTCGTCGAACACGACAAACCCTTTATATCCTATTTCCGTTAAGTATTTATATAGTTCGTATTCGGCATGTCCGTCGTGGGGTTCTATATCGACAAAAATGAAGGCAGCGTCGAGTAAAATATTACGCCATTTCTTGCGGACAATCGTCTCGTCAATGTTTTCTTGAATCCATTCGATATTGTTTCTCTCTCGTAATTTGGTGTTGGTAATACGGTCGGTTGCATCGAATGAATATACAATATTGGTTTCGTTGTGCGAGAGTGCCAATGCTTCGTATCCTCCATTGGTATGAATGTTTACAATCGTGGAATTCGAATACAACGACGATAAATACGCCAAAAACCGGAAATGTTCTTTGCCACATTCTCCGTAAAACGAATCCACCATTTCCTTATCGACGCCGTCCAAATAAGGACGAAATACTTCGTGATTGGTTTGTAGGATGATTTCTGTAGTGGTGTTTATAATTGGTGAAAACATTGTGCGAAATGTGTTTGAGACTGGACTGGATATAAAGAAAATATATACGGTGTCTTTATATATTTTCTGTGGTTTCGGTTTGGATGGTTTGAGTATAACCCGTTTTGATTCTGTAGTATTCCCGGAGAAACGAGGAACGAGTTTCGTAGGTGAATTGTGAGAACGCCTTAAGCTACGCAAAAGCGAGGCACGAGCGTAGGTGTTCGAGGAATAACCGGAGATGGTTTACCATCGAAGGTTATTATGCAAATATATTTGTCTCGATTTTCAACACTTGTTTTTCGGGGGTTTCGAGAGTATTTTTATTGTATATTTCATTGGGTGTTGTTTTGAGATGGTCCATTGCACACATTTTGCGAGTGCATCCACGTTTGTGTGCAGCAAGACCTTTTAAGGTAGATACCGAAAATACATTACAAAGATTACATACAAATCCTTGTTTTTTGAAATAGGAATATCGAGTGGATAAGAATTTATCGAGAGATACAAACCGCAATTCTTCGATTTGCGTCATTATTTTCTTGTAGGATTCTTTCATTGTTGTCAGGATGGTTTCTTTTTGCAAAATAAAGGATTGATACTCCCGATTGATTTCGTCCAATATCTCTTTGGGCACTGTATATTTTTGTTCAACGGAATTGTTGAAATCGGTCAGTTTTGCCGAAATCGTGTCGACAATATCAATCGCACTCTGTAATTTTTCGGGAGAATATTCTAACGAATGGACGTATACATATACACGATTATGATAAATATCGATATATAGATTCGGTTTGGAAGTAATGCCCGTGTATTGCGACACAAGAATACCATGGACGTTTTTCTCTTTGGTGATTTGAATAAATCGGGCAATCTCGTCTGTGTTTATATTACGGTCTTTTATCTGGAGTTGTTGAATGCAAATCGTTGGTTTATCGTCTCTCGATAATATAGAAATCGAGAGTTCCGTTTTATCGGGTTGAATATATCCCGTATTGTATAACCGAGATAATAAGGATACGATATTTTGTGAAGACGAATTTGAATTGATTGCCGATACGGTGGCAATTGCTTGTAAAAAGTCTTTGGTTTCATATATGAATTTACAATATGCTGATATTGCCGAGTCGCCATTGGTAGCAAACGATTCCGCAATTTTCTTGGTAAGCGTTTCTTTCGACGTCAAGAAATCGGTCAATAATAGTTGTGTCGTATGTATCATATGTGTCGAATTGGTCTCGAAATTATGAATGAATTCCGGAATCATATTTGCCGTTTCGGCAGGTTTCGAGAGTATTGTCTCGATATTACTATGGACGATTTTATGAAATTGTTTAATGATAGTATCCGTTTTGTCGCCGATAGAAGAATGTGTTCGTTTGATGTTTCGAATATCGTATAAGAGTTGTTCGACTGCATGGACGAGTTTGCGGTTATTTTCTAATAAAATATCCCGGCGGGATACACAACACGTTTGTGACCATACAGAACGGAACTCTTGTATGTATTCGTTTTTAATAAACAAATACTCTTGCGAAATACGCGAAACGAGAGTCGAAATAGCATCTTGTAATTGTTCCAATACGTCCGTCATATCGGTAATTTGTTTTCGATAATTCATATTGGGTGCAATTAGCGTAATACCATCGCTAGGATTCGTATCGATTGCCGTATGTGAATATGTTTTCTCGAACATTTCGATGAATGCCAAATTGGTTGTTTCGGGAGATATATGTGGATGTTTGGCATAAAAAGCACAAATGGTTGGATGAGTTAGATATATGGTCGTCGTATGTGGTTGGTCCAATGATGTCATATGTATATGTATATACATATGGAATATGTTATTTATATTTTTTAAACTTATTAAAATTACCCTCATTTATTCGAGGTAGGACTGATAATAATCATGTGTCATTTTATTTGTGAGGGTCGGGTAAATTAGGTGAGGGTTTTGCGAGAACGCCTCAGCGAGGAGAAACGAGGAACGAGTTTCGTAGGTGAATTATATACTACTTTGCAATAATATAATCGATAATGAGGCAACCACTTCGGGGGTTGCACTTCCTGCCGAATTCGCGGCGTTTAATGAAATAAATGGCGCGTAGGAAGTATGATTTTTGATTTCGAGTTTACACGCAAATCCAGTGGGAGATAAAGAATTCACAGATATTAAATCGGACTCTTGAATATGTAGAATAAGAGAAGATGTGTGCATGGTTGCTCCGGAAACATAACTGAATAACCCACCATCTACTGAAAAGACTCCGTTTTTAATAATCCCAAATTGACAAGGTTCAGTATGTTGAATCGAAATAGATACATAATAATATCCGGTTTCCCATATCCAAACGGCAGTTGTGGTTGGAATATGCGAACAATTGCCCACCATTGCGGTGTGTGTGTCATATATAACCGAATCTTCTGTATTTACTATTTGGGGAGTAGTCGAATATATGTGTAAAAACGTGTAAGCAACATTACCGTGTTCACCGGTAGGACCGGTATATCCCATAACTCCGTGTTCTCCCGTAGGACCGGTATATCCCATAACTCCGTGTTGTCCCGTAGGACCGGTATATCCCATAACTCCGTGTTCTCCGGTAGGACCAGTATATCCCATAACTCCGTGTTCTCCGGTAGGACCAGTAGGTCCGTATCTTATATTATGCGTCATACATAATAATCCTTTCTCTTGTTCTGTGAGAACATTGGTCGAATATGAGTTACCACCGAAGGATAATCCATCGATACCGAATAACGGTTCGTTCACACAATCGCACATGTTTCCAGACCCATCCATGGGAATATCGTTTTCCGGATTCATTATGTTGTATGTGTGTTTTTATACATTATCATTCGAAGATTTATCTTCGAAGGATAATGTATTATTCCCGGAGAAACGAGGAACGAGTTTCGTAGGTGAATTGATATCACATGGTTGACGTCATAACCTAAACTACTGGATACACTAATCATTCACCAAAATTGTAATTCTTTATTCTACAATTGCGATTACAAATTACAAAAACCACAATTGTGAATTTTGTGGATTTTTTGACTTTCGTCGAAAAAAAACCCGCGTAAAACAATATAAGTATAAATATCCAAACAACATATATTTTTGGTATAAAGTGAAAAATGAATATCATTATTATAGGACATAAAGGGTATATCGGTTCGTTTTTGTTGGATAGATTATCCTTCGATAGCGTTCTCGCACTCTCGAAAACACAAAACCAAGATAGACAAATAGTTGGATACGACCCTCGTATATCTTCCGAAAATGACAATACAATCGAGAGTGCAGATATCGTGATTTATTTGGCAGGATTGTCCGGAAGAAAACAATGTGCCAATCGAACACCCACATATACATTCGAAGGAAATGTCGTGGATATAATGACGGTTGCCGGAAAAATGAAGAAAGGTGCATTGCTCGTATATGCCAGCACTGCATCCTTATATGAAGGATATGGAAATACTCGTGCAAAAGAAACCGATATACTATACACTCATTTATACGACGATTATACTCGGTCTATGTATTTACGTGAACACAATATACGCACACTCTCGCATATAGATACGATTGGATTACGTTTAGGAACTGTTATTGGATTATCACCCAACCAACGTTTGGATTTAGTGCATATTGCTCTTTTGCGTTCAGCAGTATTGAAAGGCGTAGCACATATATATGGCGCGAACCAACATCGTTCGATACTATCGACTCTCGATTTATGGAATGTATTTCAACGTATTATCGAGAGACGAGAAACCATTCGTGGCAATCACATATACAATGTATGCTCACTCAATTGCACCGTTGCCAAAATCGCAAACGAAATCGGATGCCAAACCGGTTGTAATTTGGTCTATAAAGAGAATACCGAAACCCAACCCGTATTGGGATTCTCAATGGATACGTCGAGCATTGAACGCGCACTTGGTATAGTATGGAACGGCACGAATAAACGGATGATAGATGACTTGAAAACCGATTTGCAAAAAGTGTGTTATACTCCCGAATATTTGATTCCAACAAGTAGTGTGAAGAACGCCGGACTCGTAGAGGTAGGTGTTCGAGGAATAACCGAAGAGGATTTATCCTCGAAGGTTATTATCGATGATACTATTACGTGTCGTGTATGCAAACAATCGGCAACACTGGACCGGGTGGTCGATTTCGGCAACCAACCGAATGCAAACCATTATACATCTGTGAAAGACCCCAATAAGACGCTGCCGGAATACCCTTTGACTCTCGAAAGATGTCATAATTGTTTCCATATGCAAATCGGGCACACAATACCACCTACAGAAATGTTTTCCGATTATATTTATTTGAGTGGCACATCCAACACACTGCGTCGATATTTCGTGGATTTCGTTAAAAATACAATTCGAGATACGGGAATCGTCGGGAGAACGGGTGCTATATTGGATATTGCGTGCAATGACGGAACACTCTTGGATGAATACCAAAAACACGGATGGAACACATTTGGATTCGATGCGGCGAAAAACATATACGAAATCTCGAGTGCCAAAGGACATTCGGTGACGGTAGGGTTTTGGGGCATCGACCCAGCACCCGAATACCCGCCTCTCGATATTATTGTGGCACAAAATGTTTGTGCACATGTTCCCGATCCAGTAATATTTTTGGAGAAATGTCGAGAGGTAATGACCGAAAACACGCTGTTGTATATCCAGACATCGCAATGTAATATGGTGGAATACGGGCAATTCGATACGATATATCACGAACATCTCTCGTTTTTCACGATCAAATCAATGTGGGTTGCGGCAAAAATGGCGGGATTGGCAATTGACGGGATTGAAAAAACGGATATTCATGGCACATCGTATGTGTTTCGACTGAAACGCGAATCGAGATTAGACGTGGCAAATCATCCGTTATACATATATGAACGAGAGTTGGGATTGTATGGCGATTTGGCGTATTACATTTATGCCGAGAAAATAAAAGGGTTAAAAGAATGGTTGTTACAAGAGGTTCGTAATATGACCGACCAAGGGATTCGTTTGGTGGGGTATGGCGCGGCAGCAAAGGGGATGACGATTTTGAACTATATGGGTAAAATCCCGCTGGAATTCATTGTCGACGATTCGCCGATGAAACACGGATATTATGCCACGAATTCGCAATATTGGATTACGTCTCCCGATTATTTGGCAAAACATCCTGAACCGATGGCAATTGTTGTGTTTGCATGGAACTTTTTGACCGAAATCATGGAGAAAATCCGGCAAATCCGGAAAGGTATGGATACGTATTTGATTGCACCATATCCTCGCAAAACCATTTATCGATTATCGGCATCGGGAGAAACATATAAAGTCTTTGAAGAAATCGATACACGATACAATGCACACTCTCTACATCACAAGACGCTATTGTTTAGTCATTTTTACAACGAAGAAGTGTTGCTTACCCAGTGGATTCGACATCACGCATCGCTATTTGATAGCGCCGTTATAATCGACCACAATAGCACAGATACGAGTCGTAAAATACTCGAGAGGGAAGCACCTGAATCGTGGAATGTCGTGACGAGTCGTCTACACGAGTTTTGTGCACAAGAAACGGATAATGAAGTAGCGGGATATGAGAATTCGTTCAACAATACGGATTGGCGATTGGCACTTACGACGACGGAATTTTTATTGACTCTCGGGTTACGTCGAAAAGAGAATACTGTATTTGATGGATTGGAAGGAAAACGAGCAATACGAATACAATCACTCAGTATGATAGATGCCGAACCGGATAACCACATCGATCACGGGCAAAATTTGTTGCGACAAAAGAATGCCTTTTATTTTACAACGAAACCGGATGCCGAAAAAAACAAAACGGAACGATACATGAACGGACATTATAACCGATTTATGCACTGTATTCGTGATTTTTCGAATCCGTATTGGTTAGGACGACACAACTTCAAACACCATGCCAAACCGTCGAATCTCCATATTTTGAAATGTTTATTCACACCTTATCCGGATTTTTTTGCGAGAAAAGCACAAATCCGGACGAAAATCCCCGAGAGTAATATACGCGAAGGTTGGGGATTCCAGCATTTGGTGAATATGATGGATGTATGTGAACAATATAAAGACCGTTGTCAACTGCCACTCTTGGATTTGTTCAATATAGATGGCAATATTGTATATTATGATAAACATATGAGACCCAATTCGAGAGAAGGAGATGCCGATAATATGTTGCTTTCGGGAATATATATGAATTTATATGGAGGGGGAAATGGTATTCGATATATGGCGTGAAAAAAAGGGGGGTTGTTTTGTAGTTTTTTTCCGGGTTTCGGTTTCTTTTTATTTTTTATTTTTTATTATTTATTATGTTTATTTGTATGAAATATAAATATAATAAATATTTATTTTGTAGTATTCCCGGAGAAACGAGGAACGAGTTTCGTAGGTGAATTGTAGTATTCCCGGAGAAACGAGGAACGAGTTTCGTAGGTGAATTGTAGTATTCCCGGAGAA
>Ga0209188_1003444_pt1 | contig 10929 bp, 6 predicted proteins | sample C_130625_EF_Meta_FD_187307 | JGI IMG/M metagenome (GOLD analysis project Ga0209188, IMG submission 187307) | Freshwater microbial communities from Lake Croche, Canada to study carbon cycling - C_130625_EF_MetaG (SPAdes) (version 2) | ecosystem: Environmental > Aquatic > Freshwater > Lake | place...
CTCTACCTCCGGCCACCTTGGCAGCCCTAGCCAAGGCCAACCCGGCACAACTTGCAGCGGTGGCAGCAGCCCTACCCAAGGACGTCGGCCAACTTGAGGCCATCATGTCGGCCTTGAAGAAGGCCATTGCCAAGGATCCGGCCTTGGGTAAGGAGATTGAGGCACTCGCCGCCAAGTACGGCATCACCGTGGCGCAACTGCAGCAGTTCGTAGCGTTCGTCAACGATATTGCCCCGATTGCAACGAGTGATCCGGCAACGCTGGCCGAGGTGGCTCGCGCCCTGCCGTCGTTGGCCAAGTTTGCAAGTACCGATAAGGCCACCATCGACGCTCTGGCCAAACTGACGCCAGAAGATCTCAAGCCTCTAATCGGGCTGACCACCCAAGACATCAACAACATCGTGCTGGCCTTTGGCGCAATCGACAAAGTGGCTCAACTGCCTCCCGATGTACTTGCCGCCTTGGCTCAGGCCGACCCGGCCAAGCTGGCTGCCTTCGGTAAGGCCCTGCCTGCCGACGTGGCTGCAGCGGAAAAGGTGATGGCTGAAGTGAAGGCAGAGATCGGTGCATTGGAAGATGCTGCCGCTGCCGCGCAAGTGTCAATCGGACAGATCTCACCCAACGGTGAGGTCGCAGTAGCGGCGGTGACCTTTACGTCAACTGCTCCGACGCCGGCGCAAGGTGCCGAAGTCGTCGCGCTGATCGAGAAGGCACGTACGCCGACGTTTTCAGTTGGTGGCTCGGGCGGCGTTCTTGATGGCGCGAGCACCGGCGGGCCCGACGTGTCGGGGCTGATCGGGCTCGGCGTTGCCTTTGTGGTGCTGCTGATTGCATTCGCCTCGTTGGTTGCGGCCGGCCTTCCACTCGTGGTTGCTATCACCGGACTCGTGGTGGGTCTGTTTGCTGGCTTCATCGCTTCGCACTACACGACAATTCCATCGGTGTCTCAGGCACTGGTCGCAATGATCGGCCTCGGTGTCGGTATCGACTACTCGCTCTTCATTTTGGCCAGATACAACCAGGGCCTACGTGGCGGTCTTGAACCAAAGCAGGCGGTGCTCACGTCGGTGCGCACGGCCGGTCGAGCCGTTATTTTCGCTGGAACCACCGTGATCGTTGCTCTCTTGGGCATGTTTGTGTTTCGAATCGATATGTTCAATGGCCTTGCGATTGCAGCAGCACTCGGGGTTCTGTTCGTGATGGCCTCGGCGACGGTCATGCTGCCTGCTCTGTTGTCGCTGCTAGGTCGCAAGGCGTTTGCCATTCACCTGCCATGGGGTGGTCGAATTGATGGTGCAGGTCGGCACACCCCAGGCACTCAAATCGAAGCCAATCCCGAACTTTCCAGATGGGCTCGCTATGGGGCCCTGCTGCAAAAAGCCCCGTGGATTCCGGCGATCCTGTGCATTCTGGCGGTCGGCGCCCTCGCGATGCCCGCGCGCGAGATGCGCTTGGGCTTTCCTGATGATGGATCTGCTCCTGCCGGTTCGGTGACCCGAGTGGGGTACGACCTGCTCACGCAAGGGTTTGGGCCAGGCGTCAATGGGCCATTTGTTGTGGTGCTTGAAACCAAGACGCCAAATGATTTCGATTCTTTGGCCAAGACGATCGCTGCACTTGAGGCCACTCCGGGTGTGAATTCAACGACCCCGTCATCGGCAATGTTGCCGTTGATCAAACTCAACGACAAGACGTTCACCGGCAATCTGACGGCCATCGAAGTACTGCCCACCACCTCGCCTCAGGATCAAGCCACCGACGACACTTTGCAGCGGATTCGGGGCGAGACCAAAGCCAAGGTGGTGAGTGAAACCGGGGCGTCGATCTATGTTGGTGGTGCTCTGGCAACAAATGACGACTTCACCGATGTGCTCAAGAAGAGTCTGCCGCTATTTCTTGCCTTCGTGATTGGCCTGGCCATGATCGCGCTGATCATGTTGTTTAGGTCACTGGTGATTCCAATAACCGCAGCACTGACGGCTCTACTGAGCTTTGCGGGAGCGCTGGGGGTGACCGTGGCGGTGTTTCAAAATGGTGTTGCCAACTCACTTCTCGGAGTGTCGGGCACAGGGCCAATCCTGCCGTTTTTACCGGTGATGTTGTTCGCCGTTCTATTCGGGTTATCGATGGACTACCAAGTGTTTTTGGTGACGCGGATGAAAGAAGAGTGGGAAGCCGCGCACGACAACGCCCAGGCGGTTCGTTTTGGCCTAGCCGGATCAGGCCGCGTGGTTGTGGTCGCCGCCACCATCATGACCAGTGTGTTCCTAGGCTTTGTCTTCACCGACAGTTTGGCCGTGAAGACTTTTGGTGTCGCCTTTGCGGCGGCTGTGATCATCGACGCGTTCATCGTGCGATTGGTATTGGTGCCGTCGGTGATGAGCATCATGGGCAAATCTAATTGGTGGTTACCCACGTGGCTTGCGAAAATTTTGCCCAACATCTCGCTGGAGTAACTAAACGATCGGTCCTGGTGCCAGCCGCGTTTCGTGCACCTGTCCGTCGATGTTTTCGATTCGGTAGGCAGCGGGCCCGGTCTGCGGGTCGACCTCGGAATCGGTGATTACCTCGACCGGCTCGGTACCAACGTACAGAATTCCGACGTGGTCATCTGTTGCGTAGGTGGTCGGAAGGGTGCCGTCGCCCACAAGTTTGTGCACCAGTGGTCGACGCTGAGCCTCACTGTCGTAATGCACACCATTTCCGTATGGCAAGAAGGAAAGGCCGTTTGTCACCGGTTCAAGAGTTGGCCCGAACGAATCAGTTGGACCGCCCATGTGCCAACAGATCGAGCCTGCGCTGACCCCACCAAGAATGGTTCCGTTCTGCCATGCCTCGCGCATCGCTAGATCGACACCGTGCAGACGCCACAGTGCCAGCAGGTTAGCCACCGAACCTCCGCCCACCCAGACCACATCACTACCCACGAGTCGTTCGGTGATGTTGGCATTGGGTTGCGTGAACAGTTCAAGATGCGAAACTTGGCAACCTGACTCAGATAGCGCCTCGTAACTGCGTGCTAGATAGCTGCGGTCGTCGCCACTGGCTGTCATCACCAGACATACTCGTGGGCGTTCCTTTTCAGTCAGCGCAAGGGCCCGGTTGATGATGCCGCCCGGGCGCATCACACCCCAGCGGTCGGTCTGAACGAATCCGCCGCTGCTCGCAAGGATGCGTGGTGAGGTCATCTGCCAATCCCCTTCTCGTTTCGTAACACTGAATCGGCCGCCCGACGGCCACTTACCAGAGCCCCCTGAATCGAGGACGTATCGCGATGATCGCCAGCTACGTACAACCCCGGCGCAAGTCGAACCGGTCGACGCACCGAGAACGGCGGCACCATCGCGGGTAGCGCGTTAAGAATCGGGTAGTGCGCAACCAACTCGAAGATGCTTTGGTCAACGCCGTACAGATGCCCTAGATGTGTGCGCACTCGACGTTCGAATGCTGCGTCGGTGTTCAACCCAAGGGCCGAAGATGACACCAGAACACGACCGTTTGACGCGTACTCGGGGGCGGCGTTTGAGATCACTGTCGAATTGATCAACGGCCCTTGGCGATAGCCGTCAACGACAAGGGCGGCCTCTCCGCGCAGTAGCGAACTCGAATCACACGAGGCAAGGTGATACCACGTGGTGACGTCGTGCATGAAGGGCACGTCAATTGACGGCTCGAGCATTGAGGAGGTTCCGGGATCGGTTGCGATGATCACGGCCTTGGCCCCAGTTCTGCCGTCGTCGTGTGTCACTGAGTTCGGGCTCACTTGATGCACCCGATTGCTCAGTGAAATAGTGCCCGACGGCAATTGTCTGGCCATCTGCTCAGGAATTGCTTGCATTCCGGCGGCCGGAACTCCTGGGGTACCGCGCACAAAAGTCCTCAGCACAAGATCAAAGAAGTGCCTCGAGGTGGTGAGGCGATCTTCAAGAAATACTCCGGCCAGAAATGGGCGAAGCACCTGTTCGAGCAGATCGCCCTTGATGCCGGCCGCTGCGAGTGCTTCAGCAGTTGAAATGTCTGGTGCCGCGAGAATTGTGCGTGGTTTGGCGACCGCGCAACGCGCGGCGTACCTGAGCAGACGTGCTTTGTCGAGGGGTGAGCCGATCGACGACGTGGCCGTTGACACCGCCCAACCCGGCTTGCGCAAAGGGTCGCCGAAGCGCACAAGGTTGCCGTCGAGATTGACGATCACTCCTGCAGTGAGCGCTCGCAGATTCAACGCCTCGAGATCAAGCACCCGTTGCGCTTCGGGGTAGGCAGGGTTAAGAAGTTGAAAACCCCGATCGAATTGAAGGCCGTCGACATAGTCGGTGCGCACCCGGCCACCAACCGCGTCATCGGCCTCGAACACAGCGATTGTGGCACCGGCCTCGTGCAGGCGGCGGGCAGCAGCAAGGCCCGCTAAACCCGCGCCGACGATGGCGACATCAACATCCACGTGCCGAACCTATGCCGTCGCGGCTCGCGATGCAGTGACGGGTGGCCTGTGGACGAACAAAGCGGCCGAAGCTGAATTCGGGGCACCCTAACGATGCGGCATCTTGGCCGCCGACTCACCGACGAGGGGGATCACGTGGTCGATTGGGATGAATTCTTTGATTCGACATTGGTACGTGGCTCGGCGCGAGCGACTGCGCGCGACAGCTCACGTGATGATTCAGTGGTCACGTGGGCGCAACCACTGCCACGCGACCCGATCATGGTTGACCTGTGGCGTCGTGGCACAGGTCGTCTGGCTGCTCTTCGACACGAGCACGTGGTGGCCATGGTGTCGTACCGAATCGATCGCGAAATGTGGCAGGTCGAACACGGAGCGCCTACAGGAATGCTGCCGGCAACCGACTGGTTTCCGGAAGGTTCGATTGTCACCGCCGGACAGGTAGTGACCCTTGGCTCTGCCCTGGCCCGCGGCCTTGCGGCACTTCACCAGTCGGGGGTATGCCGTGATGGAGAGCTGTCGATGAGTGACATCGTGGTTGATCGCGAGGGACGGCCGGCGTGGAAATTTGCCTATGCAGTTCCGCGAACTGATGCCGATGCCTCGAACGATGTCGCAGCTCTTGCCCAACTCTTGCGCGACACAATGTCGCAGCGCACGGCACCGGGCGCGCTGACGTTGACGCTGTTGCGTGCCGAAGATGATGATCCGCGCAATCGGCCCGCGGCGAGCCAACTTGCCGAATCGCTGCTTGCAGCGTGCGCACCAACTGCTCTGTCCTGGCCACCCATTGTCGAAAGTCGCGCTGAAACTGCCTTCGCCAGTGCCGAAGAGCCTGAACCAGAAGTCAACCCGTGGCCACCAGTCGTATCGCGACAGGTGATTGCCAGTGAAAAGCGCGGTGGTCGACGGTTACCCGGTTGGCTCGTGGGCAGCCGGTGGCGGTTCGTTGCCTTCGCCGTAGTGGGGGTGATGGTGGCAGTGGGGGTGATGCGCGGCATGAACTCGCAAGCCCGGGCCGAGGTTCTGGCACCAACCGTAGCTACTTCCTCGACGATAGATTCGGTGTCACCTAGCCCACTCGTGCCAAGTTTGGTCGACTCAGTGGTTGAGGTAACGTCCGATCCACCGACCGAAACGGTTACTGAGTCGATTGCCAATCGGAGGTCACCGGCAGCTTTCCGAGGCCCAGAAATTCCGTGGAGTGCAGTTCTGGCTGCCCTAGATGCCGCGCGCACTCAAGCCTTCGTGAAAGGGGCAATCGATCAGCTCAATAATGTCGACGCTGCTGACTCGGCGGCCCTGAAATCAGATCAGGCCGCACTATCGACGTTGAAAGCGGCTGGGCTTACCCCGCGTGGGCTCAGCGTTGAGTTGATGTCGGTGACAGAGGTGTCACGCACCACCGACACTGTAAATCTGCAGGTCGTCGATCGGGCTTCGGCATACGACTTGGTTGACGTGGGTGGCACGGTTAACGAACACCACAACGCACGAGGCGACACCACCTGGGCAATCACCTTGGTGGCAGGTTCGACCTTGGGCTCGTGGCGCATCTCGCAAGTGGTTGCAGCCAAAGACGTAGCCAGCACCGCCCGATAACTGACGTCAGGCTAGTTCGGCTGCCAGCGCTTCACTGATGGTTGGGTGTGAGTACTCGAAGTTTGTCGACTCAAGCACCGCGGGCACGATGCGCTGACTTGCCAGCACATCGTCGGCAAATTCGCCAAGTACTGCCTTGAGGGCAAAACCCGGAACCGGCAGCAGGGTGGGGCGACCGAGCAGTTGACCGAGGGCTTTGGTTGCTTGTGCGTTAGTTACCGGATTGGGTGCGGTGAGGTTTACCGGGCCGGCAATGTCATTCTGAAGCAAAAATTGCAGCGCACTCACTTCGTCGTGCAATGAAATGAACGACCAGTACTGCTCACCCGAGCCGATTTTGCCACCGCCACCAAGTTTGAAGATTGGCACGAGTTTGGCGAATGCGCCGGCTTGCTTGGCCACCACCAAGCCGGTGCGGGCATAGACCGTGCGTATTCCAGCCTCGACGGCCGGGGCAGCGGCGGCTTCCCATTGTTCGACGACATCGGCCAGGAAGCCGCGGCCGCGCGGCCCTGTTTCATCTGTCGGTGTTGCGGCGGTATCGCCGTAGAAGCCAATCGCCGACCCACTAATCAAAACCGAGGGCTTTTGGTCAAGTGAGGCCATCGCGCGCGCGATGGTTGAGGTGCCTTGTACTCGAGATTGCAAAATCTCGCGCTTGTAGGCCTCGGTCCAGCGGTGGTCGCCGACTCCGGCACCGGCTAGGTGCACGACGCCATCGACGCCATCGAGAGCTTTGAGGTCAACGGTGCCCTCGACCGGGTTCCACGACACTTCATCGGCCGACGTGGCGGCACGTCGAACGAGCCGCAACACCTCGTGACCATTAGCGCGTAAAACCGGAACCAGTGCTGAGCCGATCAATCCCGAGGCACCGGTGATGGCGATCTTCACAGTGCTACAGCCCCAATTCAGATTCGAAGGCGCCCTCTTCAAGGCGGTTCTTGATGGTGGTGAGGAACCGTGCAGCGTCTGCGCCATCGACAAGTCGGTGATCGTAGGTCAGCGCGAGGTACATCATCTGTCGAATCGCGATGACGTCGTTGCCGGCAGCGTCGGTGATGACAACGGGGCGTTTAACGATTGAGCCGGTGCCCAAGATTCCGACCTGCGGCTGATTCAGGATTGGCGTATCAAACAGTGCGCCGCGACTGCCGGTATTGGTAATCGTGAACGTGCCACCGGATAACTCATCGGGTGCGAGTTTGTTGCTGCGGGTGCGCTCAGCAACATCGCTGATGCCCTTGGCCAGGCCGGCGAGGTTGAGGCTGCCAGCGTCGCGAACTACCGGAACGAGTAGTCCCTTTTCAGTGTCGACGGCTATGCCGAGATGCTCGGTGTCGTAGTACGTGGCCGTTGAGGCAGCGGTGTCGAGAGTGGCATTCAATTGCGGATGCACCTTAAGGGCCTCAACGGTGGCGAGGGCAAGGAAAGGCATGTAACTGAGCTTGAGGCCTTCACGCGATTGGAAATCGTCTTTGGCCCGATCGCGCAGTTGAGCAATTCGAGTGACATCAACTTCGACAACGGTGGTTAGTTGGGCTGAGGTCTGCAACGACTCGACCATACGCTCAGCGATGATCGACCGCAGGCGTGAAAGTTTTTGAGTGCTTCCGCGTAGTGAGTTGGAGGCGGGGGCGGCCGGCGTGCTTGCCGTTGGCACTGATGGCGCTGACGGCGTTGGGGTGGAGGCGGCTGGCTTGGCGGCTTCGAGAACGTCTTGCTTGCGAATGCGACCCCCCACGCCGGTGCCAGTCACCGTGCTGAGGTCGACTCCATGCTCGGCTGCCAATCGTCGAACCAGCGGCGTTACGTAGGCATCGTCAGGTTCACTGGCTGCAGGAGGGGGAGTGGCAGCGACGGGCGCGGGTGCGACAGGTGCCGGCGTCGGTGCAGCTGCAACGGGTTCGGGTGCGACAGGTTCGGGTGCAACGGGTTCAACGGGGGCCGGTGCGGTGGCGGCGTTGCCGATGACTGCCAGCACCGCACCAACGGCCGCTGTTTCATCTTCGGCCACGGCGATCGACAGCAGCGTGCCCGCCGCCGGCGAAGGAATCTCGGTGTCGACCTTGTCGGTGGAAATTTCGAGCAGGGGCTCGTCGACCGAAACGGAGTCACCCACTGCCTTGAGCCAGCGCGTGACAGTGCCTTCAGTTACTGATTCGCCGAGTGCAGGGAGAACCACGTTCGTACCTGAGGTGGCGACAACAGGGGTAACGGGGGTGGCGGGGGCGGCGGGTGCAGTAGCAGGAGCTGCGGGTGCGGGGGGCTCGACAACGACGACAGGCTCGGCCACTACGGCAGGCTCGGTAGCCGGCGCAGGAATCGGAGCAGTAGAAACCGGAGCGGGCGCGGGTGATTCATTTGAATCTCCAATCACCGCGAGGTCTGCGCCGACGAGTACGATCTCGTCTTCACCCGCAGCGATTGAGAGCAGAACGCCAGAGACCGGCGAAGGAATCTCGGTGTCAACTTTGTCAGTCGAGATTTCCAGTAGTGGTTCGTCGACAGTCACGGTGTCTCCGACCTGCTTGAGCCAGCGCGTGACGGTTCCCTCGGTCACGCTTTCGCCCAGTTGAGGCATTGTGACTGTCACGGCCATTGTTGAGCTCCTTGTCGTTGGTTCTGCTTCGTGCGGGCTAAGTTGTCAGGAGTGTGCGTGTAGTGGCTTACCGGCCAAGGCAAGGTGAGCTTCGCCAAGAGCCTCGTTCTGGGTCGGATGTGCATGAACGAGAGTGGCCACATCTTCGGGGTAGGCCTGCCAGGCGTAAATCAATTGGGCTTCGCCAATTAGTTCGCCCACACGGCTACCCACCATGTGTACGCCGATGACCGGGCCATCGACCTCGCGCACGAGTTTGATGAATCCGGCAGTTCCAAGGATTTGGCTCTTGCCGTTACCGCCGAGGTTGTATTCGTAAACCTCAACCTTGTCGGTGCCGAACTTCTCGCGAGCGGCTGATTCGTTGTAACCAACAGACGCGACTTCTGGTTCGCAGTAGGTGACGCGCGGAATCGCGAGCTCGTCGATCACAGGTGGATTGAGACCGGCGATCTGTTCGGCCACGAAAATGCCCTGTTGGAATCCGCGATGCGCCAGCTGTAAACCTGGAGTGATGTCGCCAACGGCGTAAACATTGGGAACCGAGGTGCGTAGGCGTTCATCAACTGTCACCCAGCCACGCTCAAGCTCCACGCCCTGCTGCTCGTAACCCAGATCGGCAGTCTGCGGCCCGCGGCCGACGGCCACCAGCAGCAAATCGGCGGTGTGCGTCGTTCCGTCTTCGAGGGTGACAGTAACCGACGAGTCATCTTGGCTGGCCGAGGCAAATCGCACTCCGGTGCTGAATGAGATTCCTCGCTTGCGGAAGGCGCGTTCGAGGGCCTTGGAACTAGCCTCATCTTCGGCCGGAACCAGTCGCGGCAGGCCCTCGATAATGGTGACCTCGCTGCCAAATGAGCGCCACACGCTGGCGAACTCGACACCAATCACGCCACCGCCAAGCACGATGACCTTGCCTGGCACCCAATCAAGGGTGAGGGCCTGATCGCTGGTCATGATTCGGCCTTCAATTTCCAGGCCGGGCAGACTGCGGGCATAGGAACCGCTAGCGAGGACGACATTTCGACCCTCGTAGCGCGTGCCCTCTACTTCGACAGCGTTGGGCGCGACGAGTCGACCGAACCCTTCAACGTAAGTAACGCCGCGACTCTTAACAAGACCCTGAAGACCCTTGTAGAGGCGACTGATTACGCCGTCTTTGTACTCGTTGACCTTGGGCATATCGATACCCTCAAAGGTCGCCCGCACACCGAAAGAGTCAGATTCACGAGTGCTGTCAGCCACCTCGGCTGCATGAAGCAAGGCTTTGGTCGGAATGCAGCCGTTGTGCAGGCAGGTACCGCCGAGTTTGCCCTTCTCGATAAGCACTACCGACAGCCCGAGTTGGCTTGCACGTAGGGCGCAGGCGTAGCCGCCGCTGCCACCGCCGAGGATCACGAGGTCATGCACAGGCTCAAGACTCCTTCACAGGGTCAGATTGCGAACAGCTAAGACGCTTCATTCTCCCACCGCGAGCACTCGCAATGGAACCCGGGCTCTCGGCAGAGTCGTCGATTTCGGCTATGCGCCAGCTGCCCGATCCTTTGCCAACTGAACCAGCGTGCGAACTGCCGCTCCGCTGCCACCTTTGGGGGTGTCGCCATAGGCAGTTCCCTCGTTGTATGAAGGGCCCGCGATGTCTAGATGTGCCCATGGAATTGATGCCGGCACAAACTCCTTGAGGAAGACCGCGGCGCTGAGCATTCCGCCAAATCGATTTCCGATATTGGCGATGTCAGCCCATGGGGTGTCGAGTGTGGCCCGCAGCTCTTCAGGCAGTGGCATCGGCCACATAGTCTCGCCGGCGCGCTTTGAGGCCTCGAAAACCTCGTCGCGGAAGTCATCATTGTTGGCCATGATGCCTGTGGTGCGCAGACCCAGGGCCACCGTTTGGGCTCCGGTGAGTGTGGCGACATCGACGATCGCATCAGGGCTGTCTTCAACGGCGCGCTCGAGGGCGTCGGCTAAAACCAAACGACCTTCGGCATCGGTGTTGAGTACCTCGACTGTGCGTCCGCCGTAGATGGTGATGACATCGCCGGGGCGTTGAGCCTTGCCGCTGGGCATGTTCTCAGCGGTAGGGGCATACGCGGTGATCGAAACGGGTAGACCCAGCCGCGCGATAGCGCACGCGGCGTTAATGACTGCCGCAGCGCCAGCCATGTCGCTCTTCATCGCATCCATTCCGGCCGCGGGCTTGATTGAAATGCCGCCGGTATCGAAGGTGATTCCTTTGCCTACGAAAGCAAGGTGGCCCACCGGATTTTCAGGACGGTACGCAAGACGA
>Ga0209188_1003445_pt1 | contig 10928 bp, 11 predicted proteins | sample C_130625_EF_Meta_FD_187307 | JGI IMG/M metagenome (GOLD analysis project Ga0209188, IMG submission 187307) | Freshwater microbial communities from Lake Croche, Canada to study carbon cycling - C_130625_EF_MetaG (SPAdes) (version 2) | ecosystem: Environmental > Aquatic > Freshwater > Lake...
TGCAGACAAATTACACAAGCTCGGATTTGATTTTATTGATGCTCCAGTTTCTGGCGGCGTAAAAAGAGCTGTCGATGGCTCTTTGGCCATTATGGTTGGCGGCGATAAAAATTGTGTCGATTTTGCGATGCCTATTTTTGAAGCTTTAGGAAAAACAATTGTCCATGTCGGTAAAGCCGGTGCTGGTCATGCGGTGAAAGCATTAAATAATTATGTCTCAGCTGCTGGAATTTTAGCGGTTAGTGAGGCTTTAGTCGCTGCAGAAAAATTTGGGGTCGACCCACATCTGGTTAACCAAGTTTTTAATGCGTCCTCTGGTAAAAATAATACGACTGAGGTGAAGGTTGAAAACTTTATGTTGTCTGGAACATATAACTCTGGTTTTGCTCTGGCTCTAATGAGAAAAGATATTCATACCGCTAAAGAATTTATTAATGATATGCAAACCCCAGGTGAATTTGCGGATTTATGTTTCGAGCAATGGGAAGACGCTGAAAAAATATTACCTAAAGGAGCGGATCATACCGCTATGTTTGCCTATATTAAAGACCAAACTTCAGAGGGCTGAGTATGAAACTAGCTACTTGGGAAGTGTTTGCTATGCGCTACGCGACTATCGAGCGTAGAAGGTCGGAAAACTTTATCGTTCACGATTTACATGACGCAGCAACTCAAATGGATTACTACGTTTGGTTTTTAAAAAATGATCAGGAAACCATTCTTATTGATACTGGATTTGATCAAAAAGCCGCCAATGAACGTAAAAGAAATTTGTTGCGCTGCCCGATTCAATCACTCAAGGAAGCTGGAATTGGGGTTGATAGTATTAAAGATACGGTGTTAACTCATGCACATTATGACCATGCAGGAAATATTGAAAAACTAAAAAATACGCGTTTTCATCTTCAAGAACGAGAGATGTCTTACGCCACAGGCAAAGATATGCGTCATGCTTTTTGTCGGCATGCTTATGACCCCCATAATGTTTGCGAACTCATTTATGCAAACTATGAAGAACGTGTTGGCTTTCATGATGGTGTTTATGATCTGCGCTCAGGTATTGAGGTACATTGGGTTGGAGGTCATACACGCGGCCTTCAAATTGTCAGAGTACATACCAAAAGAGGCTGGATTGTTTTAGCTTCAGATGCCGCCCATTATCTTGAAAATTTAATTAAACGCTCACCATTTCCTATCGTGGCTGATGCCTCAGATATGCTTAACGCGTATGAACTCATCGAATCTCTTGCGGAATCACATCAACATATCATTCCAGGACATGACCCACTTGTAATGAAGTCTTATCAGCCTTCAGGGCCAAAACATTTAGAAATCGTCTCTTTAACCGACCCCATCTAAGGCCCTCATGAATAAATTACTCGGCATTGTTATTTCGATTACTTATGCTTTCTTTATCACGTTAGCCTTTGGACAGAGCACCTTTCCTAACAAACCAGTTCATATTGTGATTCCCTTCCCCCCTGGAGGTTCTACAGATGTTTTAGGCAGACTTCTTGGCGCATCCATGTCAAATAATCTTGGTCAAAGTGTTATTGTTGAAAATACGGGTGGTGCTGGTGGCACTATCGGCGCCACGAAAGTAGCTAGATCACCTGCAGATGGCTACACCTTACTTTTTCATAATATGGCGCATGCAAGCGCCCCTGCACTTTATAGTAAATTACCCTATAACCCTATTCAAGATTTTGAACCCATTGGCATTGTGACTGAAGTCCCGATGATTCTTGTGGCAAGAAAAAATTTTCCAGGCAATAATTTCAGTGATGTTCTCGCTTACGCCAAAACAAATGGTGATAAGCTAAATTTCGCCAATGCGGGAGTTGGAGCAACCTCCCAATTATGTGAGGCCCTTTTAAAAAGCGCTACCGGCAGCAAGTGGACGAGTATTCCTTATAAAGGAACAGGTCCTGCTCTAAATGATCTGCTTGGCGGTCAAGTTGACTTCATTTGTGACCAGCCTGCAAGTACCATTTCACATATTAAAGCAGGGAACCTCAAACCGATTGCTGTAGCGACAAAAAATCGTTTAAAAATCTTGCCACAAGTAGCTACATTCTCTGAATCCGGGTTGCCTGGTTTTGAATTAACCGTATGGCATGGGCTATATGCCCCAAAAGGTACGCCAAAAGAGGCTGTTGATCGCTTGGCAACAAGCTTAAGAGAGACCCTAAAAGATCCTGTCATCATCGAACGCTATCAAGACATGAGTGCCTCAATTGCCACTCCTGCACAAGCCACACCTGAGGCCTTACAAAACTTTCTCAAAGCTGATGTGGAGCGCTGGAAAACAGCCTTAAAGGCGGCGGGAATACAAGCGGAATAATTGCTCTATTTTAAATCGTACTTTTCGCCTGAAAAGAAATGATTTGGGCTCATAAACATCGATAAAAATACGGCACCATTGGGGGCTACCGCAATATGCTGACTTCCTGCTGGTCGCCAAACATAGGTTCCTGAAAAAGCTTTGCCTTCTTCATCTTCAAGACTGCCTTCTAACATGAAGGTTTGTTCTAAGCCTGTGTGCTCATGAAAAGGCACTACTGCGCCCGGATCCATCTTAAATAAAACAGTTGACATACCCGATGTTGCTTCAGTGTATAAAACCTTAATTTGAATACCGGGAAATGGCGTTGGAGACCAACTCATTTGCTCCGGGTCAATATAATGTGAGCGTAGGGATTGATCGATTACAGTATTTGTCATTTTATTGTCCTTATTTTTATAGCATTTTAATTCAGTGAGATGTTTTTCTCACGAATAATTTTTGTCCATTCTTGTATTTGATTTTGGATAAATTGATTTCCCTCAGCCAAAGTTCCCTGATAAATATCTCCTCCAAGTTGCGGAATCTTTTCTTTCATTTCTGGAGTTTGCATGGCTGTTGCAATTGCATCAGATAGTTTTTTTACAACTGCATCTGGCGTTCCAGAGGGTGCAAAAATAGCATTCCATTCATACACTTCATATGCTGGAACGCCAGCCTCAGCCATGGTCGGAATATCTGGTAATGCATTTACTCTTTTTTTACTTGTAACTGCTAGGGCTGTTAATTTTTTTGTTTCAATATATGACTTTGTTGATGCAATCGTTCCAAATAAAACGGGTACCTGCCCTGCAATGACATCATTGAGTGCTAACGCCCCACCTTTGTAAGGAATACCTTGCATTTTAATATCTGCTTTTATTTCAAACATTGCTCCTGACATATGTTGGGCAGAGCCGTTACCTGATGTTGCGTATGCAATTTCTTCTGGTTTATTTTTAGCCATCGCGACGAGCTCTTTGACGCTCTTCGCAGGAAAATTGGGGTTGACCAATAATACATTTGGGAATAATGCCAATAAGCCCAATACTTTAAAGTCACGGGTTGCATCATAAGGAAGCTTTTTAAATAGTCCAGGGTTGACCGAAAAAGAAGAGGCGTCCAGTAATAAGGTATATCCATCAGGCGTGCTTTTTGCAACAAATGCTGCCGCAATCTGTCCTGATGCACCTGGTTTATTTTCGACAATCACTGTGGTACCCAAAGCCCTACCTAATGGCCCTGATAAGGATCGAGCCACCGCATCAGCTCCGCCGCCCGGTGGGTAACTTACCACGAGAGTTACCGATTTGCTCGGCCATGTTTGCGAAAAAACAAGTCCAGGCATACACAGAAGAAAAAGTGTCGTATATAAATTAGCTAGCTTCATAAGTCCTCTTGTTCAAGATTAATTGCCATGTTCCGTAGTTATACTAATTTACATATTAATACCTTTACTATTTTTCATCCAACTAGTTGATACCCGTATAGGCCAAATCAATCTCAGATTCAATTAGGGTAGAGAAAAGCAGAAATATGTAGTACGCACCAAGACTCTGGGAGCTTATGGGCAGATTAGCTAAAAAGACGCGATGCGCCCTCATCACTTTTTAAGTATAAAAAAATGTGAAACTTGCCATTATTAAGGGAGATAGTTTTTAGCCATTAATTCAAAAGTTTTTTGATTCAATGAATCTATTGGCAATGAGGCCACAATATCTAATCCTCTTTGAATCTCAACTTTTACACTTTTAAATACTCTTCTTTTTAACTCGTCTGAGCCTTGAATTATCGCGGGATCCTCAAATCCCCAAGAGGCTGAAAGAGGATTTCCTGGCCAATAAGGTCTTTCGGAATAGTTTTTATTTTGGCAAAGATCAATAATAAAATCCATTCTAGGAGCTTCAAAACTTGCGTAATCCTGCCAGCCTTTGTTAAATAATTTCTCTAAAGGGTAACTTCCCTCTTGCGCAATCTCAAGAGCAAATGGATTAACAAATTCGCCAGGAATATACCCTGCTGAATAGCCGACAAATTTCCTACTAATATGCGTATTAGCTACTATTTCAGCAATAATCGATCTCGCAGAATTATGTTTACATAAAAATAAAATATTATATTTTTTCAAACACACTCTCAACAATTGTTTATTCTATTTTACAATTTTTGATTCTAATGGGTTTTTAATTCGCGGATATTAACTGTGCTAATTTCTCATGGTCATGAAGCAAATCCTCACTCTTACCACGGTGAGTCACTTGACCACGGTTCAAAACGATTACCTGATCTGTGACTTGAAGTGCTAATTTAGCTGACTGCTCAACTAAAATAACAGTCAAATTTTCTTCTCGAATAAGTTTTTTGATGACATCCATTAACACTTGTACAATAACTGGAGCCAATCCCTCTAGCGGTTCATCTAGTAGTAATAAACTAGGGTCACAAATTAAAGCTCTACCAACCGCCAACATCTGTTGCTCTCCACCAGATAATTGATTGCCCATATTGGATTTTCGTTCGGCAAGTCTTGGAAATAATTCATAGACCCGCTCCAGCGGCCAACGACCTGGTCTAGCCGCAATCAACATATTTTCTTCAACGGTTAATGATGGAAAAATATCCCTCGTCTGCGGCACGTATCCAATCCCTAACCTAGAACGCTCATACACCGGTAAGTTTTGAATCGGCTTGCCAAATAAATCAATACTTCCAGCATGTAAAGCAGCATGTCCCATCATCGTTGCCATCAAGGTGGTCTTGCCAACCCCGTTTCTACCTAGAATTGCTAAAGAGGTTTGCGTAGGCACTTCTATATCAATATTTTCAAGAATATTTAATTCTCCATAGCCTGCATACACACCTGTTAAGCGCAGTGCTAATTCACCTTTTCGCTCACTCATCTGGATCTCCTAGATAAACTTGGTGAACACGCTTATCCTTTGCAATTTCATCTGGCGTTCCCTCACATAAGACAGCACCTTGAACCAGTACAGTAATTCTAGATGCGAACTGGAAGACTAAATCCATATCATGCTCAATCATCAAGATGGCTATATCTTGAGGTAGTGCATCCAATGCTTTTAAGATACGACCAGACTCCATAGATGGTACGCCAGCAGCTGGCTCATCTAGAAGTAATACTTTGGGCTTTAGTCCTAAAGAAATTGCTATTTCAACTAAACGTTGTTTACCATAAGGGAGCTGACTTACAATTTCATTGGCATCGTCAGCGATACCTAGTAAATCCAGGATCTCAAGGGTTTCTTCTTGAAGATTTTTAAATGCGTTAGCAGTGCGCCACATTTTTTTCGAAATCCCTAGGCGCTCTGAAATGCCTAAGGAGACATTATCCATCACCGTCATTTTATTAAATAATGAATTAATCTGAAAGGTTCGTCCGAGCCCCAACTTGACTCGTTCACTCTCACTGAGTTGCGTGGCATCCTGCCCAATAATCTTTACTTGACCTGATGAAGGCGTTAATCGACCTGTCAATAAATTAACAAAAGTTGTTTTACCTGCGCCGTTCGGGCCAATCAAAGCATGTCTTGCACCCGGCTCTAACTGAAAATCAATTTGATCTGCAACCGTTAGTGCGCCGAATTGTTTTGATAATCCGAATGTCTGTAGTACTGGAGTCACTCTTTACCTCTCCAATAGAGCTTTAATTTATCAACAATGCCCAACACACCACCTTTAGCAAATAAAACAACAATTAATAACATCATTCCAATGCCTAGATTCCAATATTCCGGAAACTGCTTAGCTAAATAATCTTGCGCAACCAGGTAAACAAGGGGCCCAACAAAGGCGCCATAGATTCTTCCCACGCCTCCTAAAATTAACATCACTAATATTTCACCAGAGGGCTCAAAACCAATTACATTTAAGCCTACAAATTGATTTGTTTGTGTAATTAAAGCACCCGCAACTCCTGCAACCACAGCCGCAAATGTGTAGGCTTTTAGGAGATATCCATTGACTGGCACGCCAATTGCTTGCATACGTTGTTTATTTTCTTTAATCCCAGTTAAGGTAATTCCAAATGGTGAATAGATGAGCCTGCGTATGACATACCAAAACACAAATAAAATAGCCAAACACCATAAATAGGCTGTTTTATTTAAAAAATCAAATTTAAATAATCCTAAAACTGGTCCAATGACAACGCCTGTCAATCCATCTGCACCTCCCGTAATCGGGGTTGCCTTATTAGCGATTTCATAACATAAAGCGGCAATTGCTAGTGTGAGCATGAGTTGCGTCAATTTTTGTGTGCGCAAGACAATAAGCCCTGTTCCGAACCCCAAAAGTGCACAGACGACTGCACTACACAATAAAAGTACAACTGGATCGGTTATACCTAATTTGGCAGATAGAATTCCACAGGTGTATGCACCGACCCCAAAAAAGGCTGCATGCCCTAAAGTGACTACCCCTGCATATCCCGTAATGAGATCTAAAGATAGCGCAAATAAAATATACGTCAAAATCTGCGCACCTAATGATAGGTAATCCGGTAAAACAAAGAAAACCAATAATGCAAGTATCCAAGGTAAAAACTCTGCCATTCGCAAGCGAGAATTGGATTGAAAACCTATTAATTTATTCATGCGCGCTTACCCATTAAACCCATTGGGCGCCACAATAAAATACCAATAGTTACCACATAAATAAAGAAAGCTCCCACTTCTGGTATCCAATATTTACAAGCCGTATCGAGCACACCGATTAAAAGTGCCGCTAAAAACGGTCCTTTTAAACTGCCTAAACCACCTACAGAGACGACAATCAGAAAGAATACTAACTGCTCAAATGGATATGTTGGTTGAATGGCAATGATCTCCGCCCCTAAAGCTCCCCCCATACCTGCCAAACCCCCACCAAGCGCAAAAGTAACACTAAATAATAATTTGGTATTAATGCCAATCGATTGGGCCATAGCATGATTATCTACTGTCGCCCTAACCATCGCCCCCCATTTGGTGTTCTCAATACCAAACCACAATGCGGCAATGAGTACCGAACTAAAAAGAATAATAAAGACTCTATAGGTAGGAAAATCTCTACCCAGGAATGTGAATTGATCTTTTAAGTATTCAGGCAGCATTACGGGTTGTTGCAATGTGCCATAAGCGATGCGTGCAATTGCAATTGCGATGAAAATCAAGGCTATGCTAAAAAGTACCTGCTCTAGCTCTGGGGCTGCGTAAATATGCTTGTATAAAAGACGGTCAAGCACAACACTCAATAGCGCAACTAAGATAAAAGATAATGCCAAAGCAGCCGGAAATGGGATTTGGTATTTAGCTAAAGCAGTTACCAAAACATATCCGCCACACATGGCAAAAACTCCATGAGCAAGATTGGCGATACCCATCATACCCATGGTAATTGAAAGGCCTACGGAAATGACATATAGCACCATTCCGTAAGCCACACCATAAAAAAGAACGCTAACAATCGCCGATAAAAAAGAATCCATCTTTATTGATTACTCAAGAAATAAACTTCTGTTTATTTCTTTTTATCAAATTCCTTCATTGGATCTTTAATACCAGTACTAATTGTCTCAATTTCAACGTTAGCTAATTTGCCATTGACTTTACGAACTTCACGCAAGTACTCAGGATTAATAACGTCTCTTGTTTCTGGATCAATCGATACTTCACCCCTTGGGCTTGTTGTACTTTTCCATTTCTTCAAGAGTTCCATTGTTTTGTCTGGATCAATTTTACCCTGCTGCTCACGAATCGTGTAGAAAATAGCATCCATTGCATCCCAAGCTCCAACAGCCATAAAGCCAGGCTCTAAATTTTCTCCATATTCTTTTTTGTACGCCGCTACAAAAGCTTTGTTACTGAGGCGTTGTGAATTTGCAGAATAGTGATGGATCGTTGTAACGCCAAGAGCTACATCTCCCATACCTTGTAATTCTTCATCAGTAACAATATCACCTGTACCAATGAACTTGATGCCTGCTTTTGCCAAACCTAAGTCAGCATAGGCTTTCATCATGCCAGTCGCAGCTTTACCTGCCGGATTAAATCCAAAAATAACATCTGGCTTGGAATCTTTAATTTTTTGAATAAATGGCGTGAAGTCAGGATTCGCCACTGGGATACGAACACTACCAATAATCTCACCGCCACCTTCTTTAAAACCTTTGATAAAACCCTCTTCTGCCTCATGACCTGGAGCAAAGTCACTTACAGCGGTGTAAGCTTTTTTGTATTTCTTGGCCGCCCATTGACCCAAAGGATATGCAGATTGCCATAAAGTAAAGGATGTTCGCGCCATGTAGGGTGCATTCACCATCACGCGAGCTGCTGCGGCATTCATACTAATGTATGGTACTTTTGCCTCAGTAGTTAAAGGTGCAATCGCTGCCATGTTAGGAGACCAAACAAAACCTGTTAAATAGTTCACCTTGTCACGGACAATTAACTCTTGAGCAACACGCTTTGCCACATCGGGATTTGGCCCAGTATCATCGCGAGTAATAATTTCTACCTTGACACCAGGTGGCAACTTATCACCATTGAGTTTCATGTAGAGTTTGAGGCCTTTATCTAACTGGTCTCCCTGAGCAGCGCCTGGGCCACTATAGGTTCCCATAAAGCCAATCTTCACAGTTTGAGCATGTGACAAACCAGCAAACAATAAGCCCAACATCACACAGCCAATACGTATTAATTTATTCGTTTTCATAGATAACACTCCGTTATTTTTCAATAAAAATGATTTTTATTACAGATTTTTACAAGTGAAAGAATAACACGAGAGCGCCTCATAAAGAGGACTTCTAAGCACTTATCCCTACTATTAGTCGTTGTTAAGACTTTCTTCAGGATTTAGGGGTAAGAAAGTGTTAAAAACTTGCCGCAACACCAATTGAATACCCTGAAATATCTGGCGCAAACTGATATCTAATCATCAACCTTGCTCTTGTAAAAAAGATGTCATAATCTTTAATATCTAATTCAAGCCCAGCTCCCACGCTAGATAAAAAGTTAAAGCCTAAAGCTCCCCTAGACTCTCCCAAATATTGGGTATGAGCAAATTCCAATACACTCCTAACTGTACTGCCTAATAGGGTATAACCCGTTGGGACACGTCTACGGGACCAAAGTCCTAAGCTTTGCGATTCTGAATGCCCCTCAACGCTTTTGGACGAGTCAAAACTTGTCAGTTGAATATTGGTGTAGCGAAGTTCAAATTCATTTTCTTGATCAGGGCGATAGTCTTCGTAATCAAGCACGATCGAACCACCTAAACCATAAGCGTTTAAACGGCCATTTTCTAAGAAATCAAGGCTATATCCGGTTCGATTCGTAATCAACCTAGATGCTATCGATAAATCACTCTCCACGTGTCCAAGGCTGACATTAAAAATGGGGCGAAGTTTAAACTGCTCATTTAATCGAAAGTCCCAACCAATACCACCTGTGCCAGAAATACTATTCCATTTCACAGGAATACTAATCGGTGTGGATGAATTTGAGACAAATGTAGGGTTATAACGATTCAGTGCAATGGTCCCTTCTAGGTAGAGAGGAAAATTTTCACTCATTGTCCCTCCACCTCCTAATGAGGTCATCATCAGTGAAGGATTATTTAAAGCCCCTTCTGACAGGGAAAGTGACCCCGTAGTAACGTCCGGAGTCAATGAGTAACTTATCACTGTTAAGAACGCATTCGCCCTGCTTTGGAGATAAGCATCTTTCAAGCTATCCGCAAATGCAAATTGGACAGAGCTTACTACCCAGGATATGAATAAAGTTGTAAAAAGTTTAAAAATCACAGTCATCAAGGCTTCAGTTGGAATATATGAATCATTTATAAAAGTAAAAGATTCTTAAAGGCAAAAAATCAATAGTCTTCCACGATTTCTTTAATTGGCTATACTAGATAAAAATTAGTGTAATCATATAGTTAAAACCCACTTTTTGCGAGTTCAATATTTAATATAATTATGATGAAAACTTCACGCCACACCCTCAAAAACCTTCTCACTATTGTAGGTGCTTTTGTTTTCCTAAACTTACCTATGCATCAAGTTTGTGCTCAGAATAAGCTTGAAAAAACAAAAGTGAGTATTGCTGTTGGGGGTAAAAATCTATTTTATTACCTTCCTTTAACTATCGCTGAGCGCCTAGGTTACTTTAAAGATGAAGGTCTAGATGTTGAAATCTCAGACTTCCCTGGTGGTGCAAAGGCGCTTCAAGCTCTAGTAGGTGGTAGTGCTGATGTTGTTTCTGGTGCATATGAACACACCATTAATATGCAAGCTAAAGGGCAAAATATCCAAGCTTTTGTATTGCAAGGGCGTGCCCCACAAATTGTCTTAGCTTATTCAACCAAAAACATGCCGAATTACCAATCACTAGCTGATCTTAAGGGGAAAAAAATTGGCGTTACTGCGCCTGGCTCATCAACGAGCATGATGGCGAGCTTTGTTCTAGCAAGGGCGGGTATCAAGGCGAGTGATGTTTCATTTATTGGTGTGGGTGCAGGTCCGGGTGCTGTTGCGGCAATGCGCTCCGGTCAACTAGATGCCATTTGCAATCTTGATCCCGTCATCACGATGCTTTTAGAAAAGAAT